>Ga0164296_1001743_pt1 | contig 22475 bp, 34 predicted proteins | sample GEODES057metaG_FD_113533 | JGI IMG/M metagenome (GOLD analysis project Ga0164296, IMG submission 113533) | Dystrophic lake water microbial communities from Trout Bog Lake, Wisconsin, USA - GEODES057 metaG | ecosystem: Environmental > Aquatic > Freshwater > Lake | place: USA: Trout Bog Lake...
AGGACGTGGAACGCAGTTTCATGTTCATGCCACTCTTGCTTAAACTTCGGTAGGTCAACGCATGGTAATAATTCTTGTGACTGATTCCACTTGTAAGTGCGACGCTGAAGCCAGTTATATATAGTCTGCCTATAATTCACTATCGCTTTGTGCGACGGGTGGTTCGCCAATAGATTCTTAACATAGCGACCTGCCGACTTGTCTGCGTTCTTTGATGTAGTAACCTCATCACTGATACCCCTATCCTGTTTCGTTGCTGACCATACGCTAACATCTACGCTGACTAATACTGCACTTGTCGCTAATGATATTAAATGCTCAGGCATTTGTAGTTCGTTAATACTTTGCATAACTTCTCCTTAATTGATTAAATTAAAATCCACTATAGCGTGGAAGACTATATAAACTGCTGATGCAACTACTATTAGTAATACGATTAAATCTTCTGACATGAAATCTCCTCTTCCATTGTTAAAGTATAACATAACTTTACATATAATACAAATCTTTTATTCTATAAAGTTATTTCGTTTGCTAGGCATACAACTTCATAGCCTAATTGTTTAATAACTGATATATCATGCTTGGTTAGCGTCACATGGTTGGCTAGTTTCGCCAATAGTTTGGCAGTCTCGCACTTGGGGTATATCATCTCGTTGCCATACACGCTACGTCTTTCAACTAAGATTCTCATATCTCTTTCCCATCTCTACATATAGTTCTACTGATAGATAACCAGTCGCACTCACCTGTGCCGAACCATCGCTCGTCGTTGTCATCTACTTCCTCGCCGATTCTTACATAAGCACCACCGATATATGGGTTACCTGTCGCTTCATCTTCGCACCACTCTTTCGCTAATGAGAGTAATGCTTCATGACAATCAACATCAGGATAGCCGTCATACCACTTGACGTGCCACGCAAGGAAGTCAATTCTCATATCTTGCTCGTTGATATAAAACCCCTCGCCATTTTCCTCTTTAGCATTGATGGCTTGCCTTTCGTCGAAGCACAACTGTGTTTCTGTCTTTACTTTCGCTTCGGCTAAGAATGTATAGAATGACTCTCTACATCTAGTTTCGTTGTGAAGTTCCGTTCCATCTTGGGGTGGAATAAAACGTATTGTGTATGCTACTGCTGACCTATATCCCATTTCACTCCCCTTTCTTCTGTTCATTGGTTATCATTTAACAAGTCCTCCCTTGTTGTTAATACCGATTAAGTCATCTCGGTTAGTTATCATTACTAAATTGCTCTTGTGCATTGGCACAACGCAACGCTTGACTTGCTTTGCTACGTCGTTACCACATGGCATGCAGAATAAGAATCCTATATCAAAGTGACGCTTATCATAGGTAGACCCACATAACTTACACTGTGGTGTAAAAGATTCATCAATCATCGTTGTTCTCCGTGTTGTCCGTGCCTTCCATGTCATTTAGTTCTCCATCTGATAGTGGATGCTTATATGTGATTTGGTCTAGCCAGTTGTTAAAGTCGTTAACCCATTGGGGTTGCTCGACTGCTTTTTGAAGCCATGCAAGGTCATCTTCAGGTTCTATATTGTGTTGCTCGCACCAATTCATGTATTGTCTTTTGATTGCACTCATAACTTCTCCTAAGTAATTCCACGTGGACGTGGAAGATTAAATAAAAATACGACGCTAAGTAGATGGTGAGTTAATTTACTTCTCCCATCTGTTATAAGTATAACATAACTTTACATATAACAATACCCCTTTAGTTTATTTAGTTAGTTTGAGGTGGTAGGTAAAAAATTCCAAGTTTGATGGAAAATTCCAAGAAAAATTCCAAGTTTGGGGTTGAGGTAAGTGCTTGATTTTTTGTTGGTGAAAATCGCTAAGTCCTTGTATTTATTAATTAATTAAATAATAATAATAATAATAATATATAAAAAATTCCAAAAATTCCAAAAATTCCATGTTTTTTTAAGTATACGGGACTTTGCAGGCGATTTTTTTATTTACTAATATGCACCCTGTGCAAGACTCTCTTGATATGAAAAAAACTGCTTTTAACCTTACATACTCCCAAAAAAAGTTGGAATTTTTGGAATTTTTTTTATTGTTTAACTAAATCAATAAGTTACAAGCGAAAAAAATTCCAAGTTGTTATAAAAATTCTAGAATTTTTTTGTCGAACACATGAGGGCGACGTCAAAAACTTGGAATTTTTCCACGTCCACGTGGAAAGCAAAGTAAATCCTATCATTTAGAATAAAATTAAATGATGCAACACGCTCAATCACGCGCGCGACCACAAGTAACTGGTTTCAAAAAGATTTGACGGACGAAAAAAAACCTGATACACTTGCGTGTATCAGGTCTAAAAATAATTAACTATTCCATACTTTCATGAAAGCGTTAATTGATTGAGTGAGTTTCACTTCGTCTGCTTCAGTATCGTTGCGTTGCTTCTTGGCAGTCTTACAACGTGCGATTAAGCCATTCTTTCCGTCAAATACTTCCTTGACTACTTCGTTGAAACTCTTAATTGATGAACGGGTATTACTAGCAGGGTCTGATTCTTTAACTATCTGCTTACCTACACGTTTTAAATCGTTGACCCTGTTACTGCAGTAAGTTTGAATTTTCTTACGAATTGGAACTAATAACTCATGTAAGTATGGCTCTGACTCTTTTAATGCACCAAAAGCCTGACCACTAAATGACATGATGTAATCTGCACCAATTACACGCTTTTCACAATCCTTATGGATTGCTTCGTCGTATGTAATAAAATGGTCATTGATGACAGCGTATGTAATAGGGGGATTGTTCTCATTCCATCTTAAAAGATAACCCTCATTCAACTGTTCTAAAGATTCCTTAGGGATATCTTCAGGAAAGCCTACAATGTTATTGATAGCATAACGAGCAACTACACGAATTGTATCGTTTGCTTTTGCTTGTTGATAAGCACCATCTTTTAAAGATGTAACGTTGAGGGATAATACAGTCTTGGCTTTAGTGTTTGCCATTTTACTTCTCCTTATAAAATAAGTAATACGTTGATTAAATACTGAAACAAGTTTGCTTCAGTAATTACACTTTTACATGATAGTGCGTTATATGTCTAGTTTCCACGTTATCGTGGAAGCCTAAATAACGCTGTTGACCACACACGCACGCTACGCACGCGACGACAAGTAACTGGTATCAACCGGCTTGCGCCGGTCAATCGTTACTGATATACCACTTCTATTATTGAGTCGCGTTTCAATACAAATACTCCTACCTTGAATGTGTCGATTGCTAAGTTCAATGAGTCAAACACTTTAACCTTACGGCACAATATATCGCCGTCCTTCATGATTGTCTCAGTTACTTTGTAACGCTTTCTTAAAGGGAATAGTTCTAACTGTTGCATGATTACTCCTCCTCGTTGATTGATAAAAGATATAAGAACGCTAAGCCTAGCGTGATACATACTGCAGTGATAATGTAATCCATATACTTCTCCTAGTTGATGGGGGACAATGTCCCCCTGTTGATTAACGCTTGTATTTAACAGCAACTGTCTTACCAAACACATCAGTAACCTTGATGAATACATCTTCATTAGGATACTTGTAGAGCCATGCAAGTGCCCTACTCTTAGACCATGATTTGTGAGTAGATTGTTTGTTACCCCATAATACTGATACTGTAAACATATACTTCTCCTATTGAATATGAACTGCACTATTGCTGTCCATGATTAACTTATACATCAATCTACCCTATATGTAAAGTTTCAGCACGCTTATCCCCGACCCCCACCCCCCCGAATCCTTGAATGGTTCCATCTCGTCCCCCATACCCCAAGATATAGACAAATAACTCCACATTTTCCCAAAACACATGCCACCCCACCCCCTGACTTTTTTCACCTGGTAGGTATGTGTTTGAGCCACAGAAAAGGCCCCCCATAGGAGTCCCACAATTCAAAAAAAGGGGTATACTATATATAGTTTTCCCGTGAGTGTGTTTAGGGGGTTAACGCTACCCCCTCTTTTTGTATAAAAAATCTTTACACTGAGTCTAAATTAGCTGTACACTTTGCCTATGGACACGTATATTCCAGAAATTGAGTCTAATATCACACTGCCAAAGAGTGCGCAGGAAGCTTTTCCGTCTCTAACGCCCCAAGAAGAACTCAATATGCGTGCCAATGTGGTTGCTTTAATGGCAGATCTTACTGGTCAACCCATACTTCCCAATGAAAACAACGTAGAAGATGCTAAAGAGTTAGCTATAAAAATGGCTGAAGACCCAAAATTCCGCCCAGAATTCAATAAATACCCAAATGAAACCCTTGCAATGCTGGCTGGTATGGTTGCACAGATGAATGTACAGATAGTTGATGAATTATCTGAGCTAAAAACATATGTGGTTAATCAGTTAGTCCATTCAGTTGAGGCAGCTAAAGATGTTAAGACTAAAGTATCAGCTTTGAGAGTATTAGGCGAAGTAGACGGTGTTGATGCTTTTAAGAAACGCACTGAAATGACAGTAAAAATACAAACTATGGAAGAAGTTGAAGCTGAATTAATGAATTTATTGGATCAAGTAGAAGATAAATACATAGATGTAGAAGCAAAAGAAGTCATGAACGAGCTTGAAAGTAAAGATGAGTGAGCTTAAACTCACCCAGGAGCAGCTATTTAAGCTACGAATAGTGGCAAAAAACCCTAAAACTCCGCCTGAAATTAAGCGAAAAGCGAAGGATTTACTGGAGAAATATGATGAGTTTCTCACACAAGAACGAGGAAAAGTATCCTTTTTGGACTTTGTTAAACACGTATACCCAGGCTACAAGGTCGGGCCACATCATCTCAAACTGGCTCAAATTTTTGAAGATATTGCTAACGGTAAGAAAAAACGTGTCATTGTTAATATTGCTCCACGACACGGTAAGTCTGAGCTCATTTCATACTTGGCACCCGCATGGTTCCTTGGAAAGTACCCACAAAAAAAGATTATTATGGCATCTCATACAGCAGATTTGGCTGTTAACTTTGGTCGCCGTGTTAGGAACCTTGTTGGTTCAGATCCGTATAAAAACATTTTACCGCAGGTAGAACTGCAAGCTGACAGTAAGTCGGCATCACGATGGGGAACTAACTTTAATGGTGAATATTTTGCAATCGGTGTCGGTGGAGCCCTCGCTGGTCGCGGGGCTGACTTGTTTATTATTGACGACCCACATTCCGAGCAGGAGGCTAAGACTGGTAGACCCGAGGTATTTTTGCCTGCGTGGGAGTGGTTCCAGTCTGGTCCTATCCAGCGTCTTATGCCTGGTGGTGCGATTATTATTGTCATGACACGTTGGTCAAAGTTAGATTTGACTGGGCAAGTTATTAAACAGATGGAGCAAAATGACACTCAAGGAGACATTGTTGAGCCTTGGGAAGTAGTAGAGTTTCCTGCTATTAAAGAAAATGGTGAAAGTTTGTGGCCCGAGTTTTGGCCTGTTGAGGAGTTACTTGCTAAAAAAGCAGTGCTAGATATTAGGTATTGGAATGCTCAGTTTATGCAAAATCCTGTGTCAGAAGAAGGAGCTCTGATCAAACGGGAATGGTGGAATATATGGGAGAAAGATGACCCTCCTCAGTGTGAGTATATTATTATGTCACTCGACGCTGCACAGGAATCTAATAATAGATCAGACTATAATGCTTTGACTACATGGGGAGTTTTTTTCAATGAAGAAGTTGGAAACTATAACATCATACTTCTAAATGCTATTAAAAGGCGTTTAGAGTTTCCAGAGCTTAAAAAACTTTGTATTGAAGAATATAAGACATGGCAACCGGATTCGTTTATGGTTGAGAAAAAGTCTAATGGAGCTGCACTATACCAAGAGTTTAGACGAATGGGTATACCTGCACAAGAATTTACACCTGGAAAAGGTCAAGATAAACTTGCTCGAGTCAATGCTATATCTGATTTATTCTCGGGGGGAATTGTTTGGGCACCATATCATCGGTGGGCTAAAGATGTTATTGAGGAATGTAATGATTTTCCTAGCGGTCTTAACGACGACCTGGTAGACTCAACTACGCTCGCTCTGTTAAGATTTAGGCAAGGTGGATTTATACGTCTACCAAACGATGAACCAGAAGACGATTTTCTGTACAAATACCGCAAAAAAGCGGCGTACTATTAAGGATAAATTATGGCAATAGATAAGGCACTATATCAAGCTCCTCAAGGTTTAGGTCAATTAGAAGAAAATGATCAGCCACATGAGTTGGAAATTAGTATTGAAGACCCAGAAGCTGTTGAGATTGGCGTTGATGGTGAACCTATCATGCGGATGGAGAAGGAAGAGACTCCCCCAGGTTTTGATGATAATTTAGCTGAACATCTAGATGAAAGTGTGTTGTCAAGTTTAGCTAGTGAATTAATAGGTGATTATGATAGCGACGTTGCCTCTCGGAAAGACTGGATACAAACTTACGTTGATGGTTTAGAACTTCTAGGTATGAAGATTGAAGAACGAGCTGAACCGTGGGAAGGTGCTTGTGGTGTTTATCACCCACTCTTAGCAGAAGCAGTAGTTAAGTTTCAAGCTGAGATTATGATGGAGACTTTCCCTGCAGCTGGTCCAGTTAAAACTCAAATAATTGGTAAAGAAACGCCTGAAAAGAAAGCTGCGGCAGAACGTGTCAAAGATGACATGAACTATCAGATTACTGATGTTATGAAAGAGTTTAGACCTGAGCATGAGCGTATGTTATGGGGATTAGGCTTAGCAGGTAATGCATTTAAAAAAGTTTATTATGATCCGTCGATGCAAAGACAAGTTTCTATTTATGTTCCAGCAGAAGATGTGGTTGTGCCATACGGTGCTTCAAGTTTAGAAGAAGCTGAGCGTGTAACTCACGTAATGAGGAAAAAAGAAAATGATGTAGTAAGACTACAGCATGAAGGCTTTTATAGAGATGTTGATTTAGGTACACCTGTACAAGTCATGGACGAGATTGAGAAGAAAATTGCAGAAAAAATGGGATTCCGAGCTACAACGGATGACCGGTTTAAGTTATTAGAGATGCACGTAGAGCTTGACCTCCCAGGGTTTGAGCATGAAGATGATGATGGAGAAGCAACAGGTATTGCACTTCCTTATGTTGTAACAATAGAGAAAGGTACCACTACCATCCTTGCAATTCGCAGAAACTGGAGGCCAGAAGATGAAACACACCGCAAACGCAATCACTTTGTTCATTACCCATATATTCCAGGTTTTGGTTTTTACGCTTTTGGTCTCATCCACCTTATTGGCGCTTTTGCTAAGTCTGGTACAAGTCTTATACGTCAGCTCGTGGATGCAGGAACATTATCCAACCTGCCTGGAGGTTTTAAATCACGTGGAATGCGAGTCAAAGGCGATGATACGCCAATTGCCCCAGGAGAATGGCGAGACGTCGATGTTCCCTCAGGATCCATGCGGGATAACATGTTACCGCTTCCTTATAAAGAACCAAGTCAAGTTTTATTTAGTTTATTCCAAAATATTATAGAAGAAGCCCGTGTATTTGCCGGCTCTGCTGATATCAGTGCATCTGATATGAGTGCAAATGCTCCTGTTGGAACAACATTAGCTATCTTAGAAAGAACTCTTAAAACAATGAGTGCGATACAAGCTCGTATCCACTATTCAATGAAACAAGAGTTCCAACTTCTTAAAGATATTATTAGAGATTACACACCAGAAGAGTACGAGTATGAACCGATTGAAGGTTCACGTATGGCTAAACAATCAGACTACGATATGGTCTTTGTACTTCCGGTATCCGATCCCAACGCGGCTACTATGGCGCAAAAGGTTGTACAGTATCAAGCAGCTCTACAACTCGCTCAAACTGCACCGCAGCTCTATGATCTACCTGTACTACATCGCCAGATGTTAGACGTGTTGGGAATTAAAAATTATCAGAAATTGGTACCACTACCAGAAGATATGAAGCCTCGTGATCCAGTAACTGAAAATCAAAATTTACTTACTGGTAAACCTGTTAAAGCCTTTATTTATCAAGATCATCAATCACATATTACGTCTCATCAATCAATGATGCAAGACCCGCATATCGGTATGTTACTACAATCAAACCCACAACTAGCTCAGCAAGTTCAAGCATCTGTGGCGGCGCATGTAATGGAGCATTTAGGTATGGAGTATCGCAAACAGATTGAACAAAGAATAGGACAGACTTTACCGCCAATGCCGGATAGTGAGGATGAAGAAGAGAAAGGTATGTCTCCTGAAATGGAGGTTCAGATTTCTCAGATGATTGCTCAAGCTGCACAACAGATGTTACAACAACATCAACAAGAGGCTCAACAGCAACAGAATCAGCAAACTCAACAAGACCCAATTATTCAGTTGCAACAGCAAGAAGTTCAAATCAAGATGCAAGAGCAACAAAGAAAAGCTCAGAAGGATCAACAAGACTTCCAGCTTAAACAAATGCAAATTCAACTTGAAGAAAAACGTATTGCAGCGCAACAAGAAACCGAAGGGGCTAAAATGGCTATTCAAGCTCAGTTGGCTAAAAGTAAAGAAAAAACCCAACAAGAAACTGATGGGGCAAGACTTGCTATTGATTTAGGTAAAACTCGTGAGCAACACGCTCATCAGAAAGAAGTAACACGGATGCAAACGGATACACAAAAAGAATTAGCAGCAAAGCAGGCGGAAACACAAGCAAAACAAGCTGAAAAGTCGAAACCACAACCCAAAAAGGAATCTAAATAATGGATGCTGAATCAGCATTAAACCATTTAATACGACAGTTAGATGAAAAAATTCTACAACTTCAAGAGGCATTGGCAGACGGACGTGTTGATACTTTTGAAGAATATAGAAAAGTATGCGGGGAAGTTAAAGGTCTACTTACCGCACGAACATACGTAACAGACCTAAAACGGAATATGGAGAACTCAGATGAGTGATCAAAAAGTAATAGATTTAAACAAAGCAGTAGATTTAAGAGCAATAATGAAAGATGCAGAAGATAAAGCCAAACAACTTCCTAACCCTAAGGGATATCGCATCCTATGTGCAATTCCTGAATCGGAAGAAGCCTTTGAAAACGGTATTCTTAAACCTGATGAAACAAGACGACATGATGAACTATTAACAACAGTCCTTTTTGTAGTAAAGATGGGGCCTGATTGTTATAAAGACCCTGAGCGTTTTCCAAGTGGGGCGTATTGTAAAGAAGGGGATTTTGTTCTTACAAGACCTAACGCTGGTACACGTCTAGTTATTCATGGACGAGAATTTCGTTTAATTAATGATGATTCTGTAGAGGCAGTAGTACAAGACCCTCGCGGAATTACCCGTAAGTTTTATTAAGGAGGCTATATGGCAGACGGTTATAAATTCCCCGATGAAATCGAGGCAGAAGATAAAGTAAATATTGAAATGGAAGAAGGCGACGAGATTGAAATTGATATCGTTGATGATACTCCTAAAGAAGATCGTAATAGAAAGCCTCTAGAAGCAGAAACAAAAGATCAATTAGAGACTTTAGACGAATCTGAAGAATATTCTAAAAACGTAAAAGAAAAATTTTCACAGTATAAGAAAGCTTGGCATGAGGAAAGACGTGCTAAAGAAGCTGCCTTGCGTGAACAACAAGAAGCTTTAAGAGCTGCTCAGACTATTTTAGATGAAAATAAGCGACTTCAAAACCAGTTAAAGAATGGTGAAAAAGAGCTAAATTCTAATTATAAGTCAGCTGCAAAGGCTGAGTTAGAAAAAGCAAAGCAAGACTATAAAGATGCTTATGACTCTGGTGACTCTGATAAGTTACTAAAAGCGCAAGAAAATATGGTTAAAGCTCAAATTAAACTTGATAAATCAAAAAAGTTTAAAAATACTGTACAAAATAATGAAAATAATGTAAAAATGCAGTATGGAGCAGTTCCACAGCAAGTTCAGCCTCAAATGGACTCTAAACTAGCTGAGTGGGTGTCACGGAATCAGTGGTTCGTTGATCCAAATAAAAAACGGATGAAAGTATACGCTGAGACATACCATGAAGAATTGCAAAATAAATACGGAATGAGTTTTGTCGGAACAGACGAATACTATAAACGTATCGATGATGAAATGAAGACCAGGTTTCCGGATGAACTTGGGGCAGTAAAAAACGATGAGGAAAAACCTCAACGTACGCAAAAACTAAGCACGGTTGTAGCCCCTGTTAAACGCAGTACAGCGTCTAAAAGAATTGTACTTACTAAAACAGCATTAGCTACTGCAAAAAAGCTTGGTGTTTCACCAGAGCAATATGCCCGTGAATTTGTTAAATTGGAGAATCAATAATGGCTACAAATAGATTACAACGTGAGATGGAAAACCGTGAATTAAAAGAGCGTCCTAAACAGTGGATGCCTCCTGAACTTCTCCCTGAGCCTGATAAACAGGCTGGTTATGCCTATCGCTGGATTCGTGTATCAATGTTAAACGCTGCTGATCCCCGCAATATTTCTGCAAAATTTCGTGAGGGTTGGGAACCGGTGCATGTAGACGAACAACCGCAATACAGACTGTTAGCCTCTCGTGAAGGTCAATATAAAGACAATATCGAGATAGGCGGATTATTACTCTGCAAAATTCCAGAAGAAATTGTGGCACAACGTATGGCTTATGAAAATGGTCAAACAGCTGCTCAAGCGGATGCTGTAGATAATAATTTAATGCGCCAAAGTGATTCTAGAATGCCGATCTTTATGGAGAGAAAATCTAGCGTAACTTTTGGTAATGGTGGTTCTTAACAACTTTTTAGGAGATTTAAATGGCTTATCCTACAGTATCAAGTCCTTACGGACTAAAGCCAGTTAACCTCATTGGTGGTCGTGTATTTGCGGGCTCTACTCGCATGTTCCCAATTACCAACGGTTATAATACTAGTTTGTTCAATGGTGACATTGTTCAGATTGGTACTGGCGCAAATATCGGTAACTTAGTTGCCTCAACATTAGCATATAACGCTTCATCTGCAGTTGCAGGTACTATTGGTATCTTCGTCGGTGCTGAGTACTCAACAACTGGCGGACCAATCTATGGTAAAAACCGTTATCAATATTGGAATGCTTCTACAAGCGCTCCTGATGCGATCGGTTATGTAGTTGACGACCCACAAGCTGTATTCCAAACTGCGGTTGTTGTTAACCCAGCTGGTACTGGTGGTTCTACTACAATTCAGTATATCAATCCAGCTTTTGTCGGATCTAATGCTTATTACATTGGTAACGCTGCTGGTAATACTGGTTCTACCACAACTGGTGATTCTTTAGCAGGTATTGCAGTTTCTGCATCTGCTACTGTATCAACACCGCTTACTAGTTCTGCACCGTTCCGTATCGTTCAGTTAGTTAAAGAATCTGCTGTAACTGTTACTGCTAACGCCACAAGCTCAAGCACAACTATTACTCTATCTGCCGCTAATAGTGCAATTACCCCTGGTATGGCTGTTTCTGGTCCTGGCATTACTTCTGGATCAAATACATACGTAACAGCAGTATCTGGCACAACTGTGACTATCAACAATGCAGTAGCGACTGCTCAAGCAACAGCTGCGCAGTTTTCTTTCACTGGCTATCCAGAAGCATTAGTAACATGGAACTTCGGTTATCATAGTTATTTTAATGCCAATGGTGTTTAATTAAGGAGCATTTAAATGGCTATTTCTCGCGCACAACTACTTAAAGAGCTCCTACCCGGTCTTAACGCCTTGTTTGGATTGGAGTACGCTCGCTATGGTGAAGAACATAAAGAGATCTATGAAACAGAGACCTCTGAGCGTTCTTTTGAAGAAGAAACAAAACTGTCTGGTTTCTCAGCTGCACCAGTCAAAAACGAAGGCCAAGCCATCGCGTATGACAATGCACAAGAAGCTTGGACAGCTCGCTATAACCATGAGACTATCGCTCTCGGTTTCTCTTTAACAGAAGAGGCAATCGAAGATAACTTGTATGACTCATTGTCTGCACGTTATACAAAAGGCTTAGCTCGTGCTATGGCATATACCAAGCAAGTTAAAGCTGCTGCGGTATTGAACAACGGTTTCAACAGCCAAGTAACATATGGTGACGGACAACCTTTATTTTCTACAGCACATCCTTTGATTTCTGGTGGTACAAACGCCAATACTCCATCAACTCCTGCTGACTTGAATGAAACTGCGCTTGAAAACGCTGTTATTCAGATCGCTGCATGGACTGATGAGCGTGGTCTCTTAATCGCTGCAAGACCTAAGAAATTGGTTGTTCCACCTGCATTGCAATTCGTTGCTACACGTTTGTTAGACACAGAACTCCGTGTTGGTACAAACAACAACGATATCAATGCAATTAAGAACAACGGTTCTGTTCCAGAAGGTTATACAATCAACCACTTCTTAACCGCTACAAACGCATGGTTCTTGACCACTGACGTTCCAAACGGTTTGAAGCATTTTGAACGTATTCCTTTACAGAACTCAATGGACGGAGACTTTGATACTGGTAACGTACGTTACAAGTCTCGTGAGCGTTATTCATTCGGTGTATCAGATCCGTTAGGTATTTACGCATCATATTAATAAAGCCTTATTTTATAAGACTTGGAAGCCCACTTTGGTGGGCTTTTTCTTTACTTGCACTTTAGTAACAGCTCATATATAATTTCCTGTATCGTAACTCGGAGGATATATGGACTACCCAAAAACACGTAAAGAAGCCAAAGAACAAAGTGCAACACACTATTTCACAGGAGAACCGTGTGTCCGTGGGCACATAGCATTACGCAAAACTAAAGGCGTATGTATTGAATGCCTTAAAGAAGATTGGCAAAAAGATAATGAAAAACGCAAACAAAAGCCAAAATCGGAAGCAGCAAAAGAAGCGGGAAGAAAGTATTACGAACGCAACAAAGAAATGGTAAAAGCTCGCGCTAACGCTCGTACTTCAGAAGAGAAAAAAGCATGGAAAAAAATACATAAACAGCACAATCCTGATTATTACAATGTACTTACCAGTTTACGTAAACGCAGACATCGTAACGCTACCCCTAAATGGTTATCTAATAAACAGAAACAAATAATAAAGCAACTTTATTTAATAGCTGTAACAATGACAAAAAGTACTGGAGAGCGTTATGTTGTTGATCATATTGTTCCATTGCATGGAAAAGATGTCTGCGGCCTTCACGTACCTTGGAACTTACGAGTAATTACTCAAGAAGAAAATTTAAAAAAGTCTAATAAACTAGTTGCAAGTTAATAAAAAAGTAGTATTATCTTATTAACTGGGTGATCAACTATTCCACTACTGCCCCAGCAGACAATGCAATGATCGGAATAGTTACTTTTGCATAAGGAGACCATTATGGGTCGTAGTACATTTGATGGACCAATTTTATCTGGTGACAATCGTTTTGGACCACTTCGTGATGTTGGTTATACCGACCTCGTTCAAACAGCACTATTAGATTTTTCCGTAACATCAGCTGGAACTAACTTTGGAGGTAGTTCAGGTAACTTTGTTGCCTCAAACAATATCCCAAATAGTGTTGCAACTATTTATAAACCACAGGCTGGTGTATATAGCACAAACGGACCAACGGCAGCTACAGCCCCTACAGCGGATGCAACAACTCTTGTATATCGTGGCGCAGTATTCTATCTGCCGTATTCTTGCAATATCACTGATATTATTCTTGACATTGGTACAGTACCTAAAGATTCAGCTGGTACGCCTTTGGCGGTAACTGCAATTCAGCCATATGTTTCTAATAACTTTGCAACTTCTACTGGTGTTTACGCTACATTTTCTAACATCTCTAGCCCAGCTGCACAGCGTTATACAGCGACATTTGTTGGTTCACAGTTAACCAATAGCAACGCTACTTTGCAAGATTTTCAAAATTTACAACCTGGCACACAACCTTCATGGTTTAGCCAAGTAGTTGTAACTTTGGGTATGACTACATCTGTTGCTGGTCTATCTTCTGGTCAAGTTGAAATAACAATTCGCTACAACCAAAATGATATGAACATTGGTACAAGTACAACTTACCCATACGGTAACTTTGACTAATTAATCCGATAGGGGGCTACGGTCCCCTTTTTAAAATTTCAGGAGATTAATATGGCACAAAGCCCAAATGGAATACCAAGTACCAATAATTCGGTGCAGTCTATAACTCGTCAAGCAAAATATGAACCGTTTGATCTACAAGTATCTCGTAACCAGATTACTGGACATCAATCCTTAAGTCTTTTTGGATACCAAGCAGCTGTAGGAAACACAAAGATACCTGTATGGGAAAATGCTACTACTTATACGTATATTACAACCGCATCTACACTTACCTTAGTGAGTACATCAACATCGGATGATACTTTAGCAAGAGTGTTAATTAACGGACTAGATTCAAATTTTAACCCAATATCAGAACAGCTTTTTTTAAACGGCACAACAAACGTCACTACAGTAAATAGTTATTATCGTGTTAATAGTATGATTATGACTTCACCCGGCACGGGTCAAAATACCAACGTAGGGACTATTACTTTAAAACAATCAGCAAATATTATTGCCCAAATTAATGCAGGTATCGGTAAATCACAAAATACTATATATACTGTACCAGCAGGATATTCGTTTTACCTAGATTTTGCTGAAGTTAATACGTCTAATAGTTATACATCGTCAAACATTGTTACATATTCTGTACAAGCTAGAAATGGCGCTACAGGTCTTATACTTAATGTTTTACAACAACCCTTTGTATCTATTTATGTAGCTAATAGAAGTTCTGATCCATTTTTATATGCAGAAAAAACAGATATTCAATGGCAATTAGTTACAAGCACGGCAACCACCGTGGCTGCTGGAGTAATTATTGCAGGTAAACTAATTTATAACGGAGTATAGATGTGGCTACTAAGAAGAAAGGACCCAGTCTTGCAGTTGGAAGAGGCGAAAAACTCCCGGTTTCTAAAGGGGCTGGACTTACTGCTAAAGGCCGTGCGAAGTATAACAAGGAGACGGGGTCAAATTTAAAGGCCCCGCAACCTGAAGGCGGACCTCGTAAAAAGTCATTTTGTGCAAGAATGAGTGGAATGCCAGGACCTATGAAAGATGAAAACGGAAAGCCTACTCGTAAAGCGGCTAGTCTAAAAAGGTGGAAATGCTAAATGACCATATTCGAGATATTAACCTTAGTTTCTTATTTACTAGGAGCTGTCGTGGCGTTTATAGTTAAAGACAAAGCTGGAGAACTTACTAGACAGGGCATATTATTAAACCAGACTAGAGAGGAAATTGCGCGTGAATATATTACTAAAACAGAAGTTCGCAGTGATATGGAAAAGATTATTAACCGCTTTGATCGACTCGAAGCCAAACTTGATAGATTCATCGAAGGGCAAAAATAAAATGCCTAGTGTTAGTAAAAAGCAGCATAATTTGATGGAAGCGGTTGCCCATTCTCCGGCATTCGCTAAGAAAGTAGGTATCTCACAGTCCGTGGGTAAAGATTTTAGTGAAGCCGATAAAGGCAAAAAATTTAAGAAAGGTGGTGATGTAATGGCAACAAATCCAGCAATGTTAAAACGTATGATGGCCGCTAAAAAAGCGGGATCTATGGGTGCAACACCTGCTCCAGCAGCTCCAGGAATGGGTATGAAAAAAGGTGGTAAAACTGTCAAGAAGATGGCTAGCGGTGGTATGGCTTCAGTTAAAACTGCAGCTCCTAGTAAAGATGGAATCGCATCAAAAGGGCATACTAAAGTTAAGTATCCATCTATGGGCGGTAATAAAGTTGGTACTGGTAAACCTAAAAAACACGAATAGGAGTTTTAAAATGGAACATAAACACAATGTAGAACACGTAAAACAGCATGCTGCTGGTCATATGCACGAGCAGGAAAAAGTGTCTAAACATTATGGCGGTGAAGGTCATAAAATGTTTCACGACCATGTAAAAGCTATGTGCGGTGGTGGCATGACTAAAGGTAAGAAAAAGTGAAAGCCTCTCGTGGGATGGGTGATATTAGCCCATCCAAAATGCCTAAAGCTAAAACGGTTGTCCGTAAGGATAACCCTGATGATGTCACGATGTATAAAAAAGGTGGCGAAGTATGGGATAAGCCTAGACCTAAAAGTTTAGGTAAACCTAAGAAGTTAAGTTCATCTAAGAAGTCTTCAGCAAAAGCTATGGCTAAAGCTGCTGGTAGACCTTACCCTAATTTAGTCGATAACATGAGAGCTGCGAGGAAAAAATGAATCTATTTGAAAAAGCAATTTATTTTGCAAAAAGTGTAGGATATTCTATAGAAAGTGAAGAACATAAATTAATTAATGAGTTTGTAACTTATTTAGGTAGTTCAAAAGTAGTTTCTGAGTTTTCAGATTCTCCTGTAGTTGCTCAATTTGCCGCTGCTATTTCTCCTCAACCAGACCCAACCCCTACAATAGTATTTCCGCCCCCTGTAACACCTATAGAAGAACCTGTAGAAGAGCCTGTAGAAGAGCCTGTTGAAACTCCAACTGTGAGCTAATACATGAGCACGTCTGGGTTAACCACTTTTAATCTTGATATGGGCGACCTCGTTGAGGAAGCTTTTGAAAGATGCGGATCACAGTCACGTTCTGGATATGATTTTAGAACGTCTGCACGTAGTGTTAATTTACTAACTATTGAGTGGGCTAATCGTGGTATTAATTTATGGACTGTTGAACAAGGTCAGATACCTATTAATATTAACGGCGGGCAAATTAGTTACCCAATCCCAGTAGATACAATTGATTTATATGACCAAGTAATTCGTCAAGGTACTGGGCAACAACAGACTGATATTAATATAACTCGTATATCAGGCGATACATATCTTACCATACCTACTAAAAACGCTTACGGGCGACCAATACAAGTTTGGATAGATAGACAATCAGGTAACGTAGATTCAACCCCTACGACCACACTAGCACAAGCTGCTGGGGCAACTGACACAACTTTGTATGTAACTAGTACGGCTAATTTACGTACTCAAGGTTACATTAATATTGATAACGAAACTATTCTTTACCAAAACGTAGGCACAACAAACAGTAGTAATGTTAATCAACTACTTAATTGTTATCGTGGGCAGAATAATACAACTGCAGCATCGCATAATATTGGTGCAAGTGTGTATGTAAATTATTTACCAAACATTAATATTTGGCCTACCGGTACACCTGGTACTCAATACAATTTTGTTTATTGGCGTATGCGTCGTTTACAAGACGCAGGAACTGGTGTCATTAATCAAGATATTCCATTCCGTTGGATTCCTGTTATGGTTGCAGGATTGTCGTTTTATATTTCTTTAAAACTTATGGGTATTGACCCTACGCGTATAGCAATGTTAAAAAGTGAATATGAACAACAGTTTGCATTAGCTGCGGATGAAGATAGAGAAAAAGCAGCATGGCGAATTGTGCCTCGCAACATGAACTACTATAGGTAAATCATGCCAAATAAGTTTGCAGCTGGTAAACACTCGATTGCCGAATGTGACCGTTGTGGAGAAAGATTTAAGTTAAATGAATTACGAACCCAGACTTTAAAAACTAAACCGTATAAAGTCAAAGTATGTAAAGCATGTTGGGATCCTGATCACCCGCAGTTGCAGTTAGGTATGTATCCTGTTTCTGACCCGCAGGGCGTACGTGAACCAAGACCAGATGTATCATATTACACATCAGGTAGTACAGGTTTATACGTAAGTCCTGTAGCAAGTAATGATATTAGTAATGCAGGTTATCCGTCTGATGGTAGTAGACAAACACAGTGGGGTTGGAATCCAGTTGGAGGAGCAAGAGGATTTGCTGATTCTTTTGTTCCAAATGACTTGAATTTAGTGATTACAATAGGTACAGTTACTGTATCAACAACTTAGGAGTATTAAAATGGCAACTATGAAACATGATGACGAAGCACAAGATAAAAAACTTATTAGCAAAATGCTAAAAGAAAAAGGTCTTAAGCATGGTGGTAAAGTTAAAAAGATGGCTAAAGGTGGCGTGACAGGACAAGCTATGAAAGCTATGGGTCGCAATCTTGCACGTGCCCGTAATCAAAAACCTGGGAGCAAATAATGGCTACTAAAGTTCCAGCAACTACTAAAAACAGTCCAGCTATTGCTAGACCTAAAAGCGTGCATAATAACGATGCAGCTGCTTATGCGCCCCCACACAAAATGACTGGCGAAAGAATTAGTCCAACAACAGATTCTTTCGTTACTAAAGACCCAAATAAATTAACTGCTGGTGAACTTGGGTTTAAACAAGGAACACCCCGTGTAAGCATGGGAGATCCTGGTAAGAATGACATAAAAACCGACGGTATAGAAATGCGTGGCGCAGGTGCAGCAACCAAAGGTCGTATGAGTAGAGGACCAATGGCGTGAACTATACGACCCTATTCAACACAATAAAAAATTATTGTGAAAACGAATTTCCAAGTACCACTTTTACTGGTACGGATGGGTCTAGTACTGTCACAACATTAAGCAACGATCAAGTTAATACATTTATTACTGAGGCTGAAAAACGTATTTATAACACAGTACAAATCCCTGCTTTAAGAAAAAATGTAACAGGTACAGTAACATCTGGCAATCAATATTTATCTTTACCAACAGACTGGTTAGCTGCATATTCAATTGCTATTATTAATCCTACAACCAATAATTACACTTATCTTTTAAATAAAGACGTTAATTTTATTCGAGAGGTATATCCATTTCCACAAGCCGTGGGTACCCCAAAATATTACGCTTTGTTCGGTACTCAATATACCAATAATTTTGCATTGTCTTATATTTTAGGACCAACACCAGATCAAGCATATAACGTGGAAATGCATTATTTTTACTACCCAACCTCTATTACGGTTGCTGGAGAATCTTGGTTAGGTGATAACTTTGACCCTGTTCTTTTGTATGGAGCTTTGTTAGAAGCCGCTACTTATATGAAAACAGAAGCAGATATTATTGCCAATTACACAGCAAGATACCAAGAAGCCGTACAACAACTTATACGTTTATGTGATGGTCTTGAGCGTGGTGATGCGTACCGAGATGGAATGACTAAATTAAATACGAATCTAAAAGGTAACGTATTCTCATGATTACGCAAACATCTTGTACTGTTTTTCAACAAAACCTTTTAAGTGGTTTAGAGAACTTTACTGCAACCAGCCCATACACTTACAAAATTGCTTTGTATAATGCCAACGCTAATTTAGGGCAATCAACTACGTCTTATACTTCGGTTAATGAAGTAGTAGGAACAGGATATACGGCTGGGGGACAGGTATTAACAATTTCAACATATCCAACAAAAAATTCACAATACAATGTAAGTTATGTATCATTTAATAATGCGGTTTGGAGTCCTGCATCATTTACTTGTAGAGGTGCTTTAGTCTACAATGCAACTACAGGTGCGGCATGTTTTGTGTTGAATTTTGGATCAGATAAGATTTGTACTACAAGCTTTACAGTGCAGTTTCCGACAGCAACATATAACAGTGCCATATTAACTATTGGTACCAACACAAGTAGTATTAATTATAGTAGCCCAGATTAGGAGAAATTATGCAAAATGAAATATCAGGCTTCGGTGACAATGCCGTAGCAACTTTACAAGCCAATGTAGTTATCCCTGAAGGAATGGGCATTGAAGGTTATTGGAAGGCTGAGTGCCGTGATGCACAAGGTAATCTTAAATGGGTAGAAGAATTTCCTAATCTAGTTGTTGCTGTAGGTAAGCAATTAATGCTAGATACTTTACTTAGAGGCTCTTCTTATTCAGTTACTGGACCATATCTCGGTTTAACTAACGCTACATTGACACCCGCTGCAACAGACACCATGACTACTCTAGTTGGTGGCAGTAAAGAGTTTACTAACTATACGGTTGGCGGTTCTGCGGTTCGTGGAACAGCGGTATTTGCAGCTTCAACTTCAACAGGTTCTACTCCATCAAACGTAACTTCTTCTACAGCAACAGCAATTACTTACACAATTACAGGCGCTGGCGGTACAGTTTATGGGTGTTTCTTAGTTTTAGGTTCTGGCGCAGTAAACACACAAAGCTCATCAGCGGGCACATTATATTCTGAAGGCAATTTCTCGGTAGCTAAAACTACAACATTAGGTGATACTGTTAGCGTTACATATAGCACAACCGCAACTTCGTAAGGACTTTTAGATGGCCCTTCAGGTAGCTGATCGTATACAACAGACTGGCAGTGCTAATACCACTGTTAGTTTTACATTGTCGGCTACTGTAATTGGTTATCAAGCATTTTCATCTGCTATAACAACAGGTAATACTGTTTATTATAGTTCTTCAGATGGTACTAACTGGGAAGTAGGGATTGGTACTTTAACCAACTCTACAACTTTAACAAGAACAACCATATTATCTTCTAGTAATTCAGGGTCAGCGGTTAGTACTTTTGGGACTTCCGTAAATATTTGGTGTGATTATCCATCTGAAATAGCTGTATATTCTAGTAATAACCCAGGCACTTTAGGTTATTCATTAATTTCTCAAGGTACTGGTGTAGCTCCTGTATGGAAACCACCATATGTAAGAACTTCATTTACGGCAACGGCTAGTCAAACGACATTTACGGCAAATTATAATGTTGGTTATGTTCAAGTCTTTGTTAATGGTGTTTTATTAAACGGAACGGATTATACGGCTACAAATGGCACTTCTGTAGTTCTAGGTGTTGGATGTAATGCTGGTGATATTGTAGAAACAATTGCTTACAATGTCTAAGAAGGGGTTTAAAACATGTTTGGTTTAACCGTATTTTCTCAATCGCCTTTTGCCTCAGCAGGTAGTATTAAATACGCCCTTACCATATCAGAACCTATTACATTAGCGGATGCGCAGACCGTTCTTGCCCAATTTGCGGCTAGTCAAACAGAGAATGTAACACTTGCAGATGTATTGTCAATTCTTGCTCAGTTTAATGTTAGTGATAAAGAGAATATTAATTTAGCCGATTCTAATACTCAGCAATCAGCTTTTTTAGAGTCTATTACAGAAGCTACGGTTACGGTGGGTGATGTTCAAAGTGAACAAGATAACTTCTTTGAAGGTATAGTTGAGAATGTTGGACAAACGGATTCTAGTACTCAACGGTCTACATTCTTACAGTCTATTATTGAAAATGCTAATTTAACAGATGTTTTAAGTTTAACTGCTCAGTATTTAGAATCTATTATTGAATCTTTGGTTTCTGCAAATAACCAAACAATTACTTTACAGGCTTTGGCAAGTATTACCGAGAATTTTGTGCCAGCAGACATAAGTTCAATTTCAAGTATTTATAACTTTAGTATTACCGAGAACACTAATCTGTCAGAAACAGAGTCTGCCTCATTAGGATTTTTATTTAATGTAATTGAATCGTTTACTTTAGCTGATACAGAAACAATACTTGCTAGTTATGCCGAAGCAATTATTGAAGCTTTTTATGTTTTAGACTCGCAATTTGTCACGGGATGGATTAAAATTAATGATAATCAGACTGTAACTTGGAATCAGATAGTAAATTCACAAGGGACAACATGGACAGCCGTTAACAACGCCAACTCAACAGATTGGGTAATAATCAACGATAGTCAAGGATAACCGTGTCAACATACTCTACCGATTTAAGAATACAACTGATTGCAGATGGCGATCAAGCGGGTACTTGGGGTCAAACGACCAATACCAATCTAGGTACAATTATTGAACAGGCAATTGCTGGTGTATCAGGCGGTCCATCAACATCAGGAACTTACCCAGCTGTTAACTTCCCAACCGATGCAGATATTACATTAACTGCAAACAATGGTACACCAGATCAGGCAAGAAACGCTGTTTTAGTAGTTACAAGTTCTGTATCTTTAAGTGCACAAAGAAATGTGATTGCTCCAGCGGGAGCTAGTAAAGTATATATTATTAGTAACCAGACATCTGGTGGGCAAAATATTCAGATTAAATATCCAACAGGCGGTGGCGTTATTATTGGAAACGCACTTAATGCAATTGTTTATGGGGATGGCACTAATTTTAATTTGGTTAGCAGTGGTGGTAGTGGAGGCGGAGCAAACAGTGGTACGCAAGTTAATGAATTTACAGCAACACAAGGGCAGACTGTATTTACTACAACATTTAACTATACACCAAATCTTAATCAATTAGCAGTTTTTGTTAACGGTTCAAAACAAATTGTTACAACAAACTATACAGAAACATCAAACACAACAATTACATTTGTTACAGGATTAAATGTTGGAGATTTAGTAGAAATTATTTATAACCAAGCATTGTCTGGTGGAGTAATAAGTTCGCAAAATATTACTTACACACAAGGTTCTACAGGTTCAGTAACAACCAATGTACAAGCAAAACT
>Ga0164296_1001744_pt1 | contig 22473 bp, 12 predicted proteins | sample GEODES057metaG_FD_113533 | JGI IMG/M metagenome (GOLD analysis project Ga0164296, IMG submission 113533) | Dystrophic lake water microbial communities from Trout Bog Lake, Wisconsin, USA - GEODES057 metaG | ecosystem: Environmental > Aquatic > Freshwater > Lake | place: USA: Trout Bog Lake...
AGGACCGCCGCTTTCTTCGCGTCAACGCTCACACGCACGCCTCTGTTTCTGCGTGCTCACTACTCAGCTTGGCGAGGCTGCGCCCAGCTCAGGCGGGCCCGCAGCAGCTTGGGGCGGCGGTGTGGCTGGCGCAGGCGCCGTGCCCGGTGGTCTTGGCAAACCTGCATGGCAAGTCGCACCGCCTGTCGCGTCTGGCGCCGCCCCCCTTCTCCCAGCTGCAGCACTGCCGCCAGGCGCTGGTGCGCAGAGCGAGTTCAGTCGTCGCGCGGCACGCATCGGGCACGGCATCCACAGCACAAGTGCAAAGTTGACGCGCTTGGCGCAGCTTGCGAAGCGCACGAGCGTGTTTGACGACCCGAGCGCGGAGATAAATGAGCTGACCGCTGTTGTGAAGCAGGACATCACAGCGTTGAACGCAGCGCTGAACGACCTGCAGGCGCAAGCAGCTGCCCAGCGGGGCCTGGCTGCTGCTGCCGGAGGCCGTGGCGATAGCGGGGAGCACAGCGCCACGGTTGTGGACACACTCAAGACGCGACTAATGGGCGCCACCCGTGAGTTCCGGGATGTGTTGACGCAGCGCCAGGAGGCGATTAAGGTGCATCAAAACAGGCGAGGGCTCTTCTCGGCGCTGCCTGAAGACGGCTCCGCATCTGGGGGCGGCGCCTCCAACGCACTCGCATTGAGACGCCCTGGTGTCGGCAGCTTGCAATCCAGCGGCCCCGGTGGGCTGCCCACATTTTCGCGCCAGGGAGGGCAGCAAATGCAGCTGGCAGCACCCCAACAGGATGCATACTTGGCGTCCCGGGCGGAGGCGCTGCAGCAGGTTGAGCGCACGATTGCCGAGCTTGGCGGCATCTTCCAGCAGCTGGCCACCATGGTTGCGGAGCAGGGGGAGCTTGCGGTGCGCATCGATGAGAACCTGGAGGATGCAAACGCAAATGTGGATAACGCACAGGCGCAGCTTCTGCGCTATCTGCAGCGCATCAGCTCCAACCGCTGGCTCGTCATGAAGATCTTTGCAGTGCTGCTTGCGTTCCTGGTCTTTTTCGTGATGTTCGTGGCCTGAGCCTGCAGCGCTTGCGGCCATGTTGGCGCGCACGGAGAACGGAAGGGGTTACATGAGCCTGAGTAGAGCCTGATGACGTTTCACGCTGTGCTTCAAAGGTCGCTGAGTTTTTTCTATACAACATCAACTCACATTCAATGCGTCGCTCCCCTGTGAAGTGGATTAAAGGAGATGGTGTGTGCCCTCACAATCCCCTGTTGTCCCCCTGGCTATCACCCCCCGGGCAAGCAGCAGCCACATATCGGAGCTCACATGAGACCTGCCTGCTGAGCCACCTGCTTGCGCGCCTGCGGGTCAAGCAGCGCCAGCTGCTTCGCCAGAGTATCAACCGACCGTTGCCTGGTGCTGGTGGCAGCGAGCTTGGACACATTAGCAGCGTCACTCTCCAGCCAGTGCGCCACTGTGGCGTCATCCTCCCATGACGCAGATGCGCCCAGCTTGGACGCCATGGCGCGCTTCAGTGTCGCCGTCACCTCCTCGTGGCTGGGTACCTCACTGTGCTGAGCAGACCCGCTGCTGCTCTCGAACTGCGCACGCGCTGCATCCTCCGCCAGGCGGCGACGCAGGCGCCAGTAGAAGTACTTGCGCGACGTGGGCCAGTCCACGACATCGCGGATGGCGCCCTTTGCCTTCATGCGCCCAGCCCGGTCGTGCAGGTCCGCGAATGCATGCGCCACCTGCGTGTAGAACGGCATCAACGTCTCCTCCCGTGCCGTGATGGCTGCCGCATTGCGTGTTGGATCTGCATCCAGCGCCTGCAGCTGGGGGTCGTTCCTGTGCATCAACTTGACCTGGTCGCCGCTGCGGAACTTGACCTCGCAAATGCCCGGCGGCTCCAAGATGCCTCCACGGCTGGTTGTATCCGCGTACATCTCCATAGCCTGCGAGTTGATGGTGGGGTCAACCACCACCCAGGCGCCGCCGCGCAGTTCGCCCCGAGGAGGGATGTACACAAACACAGGCTGGTCGTATGCGCGCAGCTGGTCCACAATCATGGCTCCATACTTGAGGATGGAGTCCGCCATGTCGCGAGTGCCGCCCGAGAAGCCACGCCAGTTGGCGAAGATGAACAGAGGCAACTTCTCGCCAGTGTTGAAGTCAGCAATGGCCTGCGCCGTCTTGTACGCGCTGTCCGGGAACCACACCTGGCCAGCCTGCTGCACGAGCGTCTCCCGCGACTCCGGGTTGGCGGGGTCAGCAGGCATGCGAACCTCCTGCAGGCGCGTCTCAACGGCGACCACGCCCACAGGGATGCCGCCCAGACGAGCTCGGCCGCACACCACCGTCTTGCCCCACTGCGCCAGCGTCTCCGTGAATGAGCCGGCATCGAAGAAGCCGGGCACGAAGTCTGCGGAGCCGCCAGCCGCGCTGGCGGAGGCGGGGCCGCCGGCAAGGAGGTGGCGCACATCGTACGGCGTCGCCGGCGGGCTCCACGCCACTGGGCGGTCCACCGGGTCGACGCACGGCATGCTCGCCGGCGGGCTGTGCACGTCACGGGGCACGTAGGAGAGCCAGTTGAGGACGGCGGCGACGCCCTGCTGGTCGTCCTCCACAATCATGTGGCTCACGCCGTTGGGGCCCATCACCTGCGGCCCGCCCAGCTGGTCCTGGCTGCTGTACACCTCGCGGCCGAGCAACTTGTTCAGCGCGCCGTAGCCGGTGAGGATGAGCGGACCCTCGCGCATCTGGATGGTGCGCTGCCCCAGACGGCACAGATAGGCACCGATACCCACACTGCGACCGGTGATGTAGGACAGCGTGAAGGTCTCCGCGTACGCGCGAGATGTCTCGCCCGCAATCATGCCGCTGCCGCGCAGGTTCTCCACGCCGATTGGCGGCCCGTCGGGGGCGCCGACAACAGCCTCAAGAGCATAGCGTACCTCTCCACCGACCTCCTCGCGGCGCGCGTCCACCGTGCCGGCCGGCAGGCTGTTGAAGTCTGCCTCTGAGAGGTAGAGGTACTTGAATCCTAGACTCGGGTTGGCGGCGTCATTCCACGCCACCTTGAGGAAGGGCTTCAGCTCCTCAACCAGGCCGATGCGAGCACCACTGTTGCACGCGATGTAGACGCGCGGGATGCCGCGCTGCCGGGCCAGCGCGCTGGCAGCCGCGAAGAAATCATCCTCCGCAACACCGAAGGAGCCGCTCTGGAACGTCGTGTCGTTGGCAATCAGCACTATGTCGCGACCAGCTGGGTAGGCTGGCGTGCGCAGAGTGCACAGCCATGCGACCATGCCGATGTTGTTCAGGCCCGCGCGGCGAGGCTCGGGACGCAGCACCTTGGTGCGCGGGTCCAGCACAAGTTCGACGCTGGTGAACGTGCTGACCGGCATCCGGGCCACCGACTCTGGCGCTGTAGCCTGCGCGTCCATGAACGCGCGCCATGCCGCGACGTTGGCCTTCTCGAGGAGGCCGAGGAAGTCGTAGCAGTAGGTGCTCCCCGCACGGCGAGCAGCTGCGCGCTTGCGCTGCATCTTCTCAGCCACAGGGTAGGGCTCCAAAAAGCACTCGTCCTCCGTCGCGCAGTCGTCGTCTCCGGTGCGCAGATGGCAGAAGCGCACCGCGGCGCCAGTCACCGGGTCCAGCTGGTCCTTGTACGCGTCCAGCTGCAGCCATGCGCCGGCCAAGCTGCTCGCCATGAGGCGCAGAGGCACTGCCTCGCCCACATCGCTGCCGAAGCTTGCATCCTCCAGGCGCAGCTTGATTTCAATCTCATCCACCTTGAGACTGAGCAGCCGGGTCGCGTGCTGTCCGATGAAGCCGCTCAGCTTCTCGGAGAAGGAGCGCAGCGCGGCCGCAGTCTTGCCAGCATCCGACAGCAGTGGCAGGAAGTTGAAGTACAGCCGCGTGCTCGTCGTCGCCGCCGCCCGCGGGTCCAGCATCGCGAGCTCCACGCTGTCCAGCGCCTTGACAAGGACGCGCTCCAAGCCGCCGGTAGTGACATCCTTGCTGTGGGAGATGCGGCGGAGGAACAGGTGCCGTGCAGCCTGTCCCTTAGGGGTGCCCGCCGCCACGCGCGCCACCCCCGCGTAGATGTGCAGGTCACGGTTGACGGTGGGAATGCGCTGCAGGTCGTAGTTCTGGAGGCGCACGAGCTCGAGGAGGTGCGCGAAGGTTGGGCGCTCCCCACGATAGATCAAGTCTTCCGCGAATGTGTTCGCCGCCGTGTACGTGTGGTACCGAGGCAGCTGCAGCGGCAGGCACGCCACGAGGTTGGCGAACTTGACGCCGAGGGCGAGCATGCGCGCGGAATGGGGCTGCAACGCAGCGGCCGTGTCAGCTGCCAGAGTGCTGCTCTCAGCCTGGTTGGTGAGCACCAGATGCATCACATTCACGGGGTCCACCCAGTCCGCGAACTGGATGCCGGCAGGCATGTCCCCGCTGATGCAGTTCTGCAGCAGCGCAAGCGCGTCAGGCAGCGCCTGCGGCACATCGCCCAAGGCTGGCAGAACCACGAGCGTGCCGAACCGCACGGGCGACTCCCGTGGCGGCGTGTCCTTGAACTGGAACCGCCACGTGACCACGAGACGGGACTTGCCACCCGTCGCGCTGGCCGCGGCGTTGCCCTGAAGCACGTCCAGGCTGAGCACGTTGTGGGCACGGTACACTCGTCGCACGTACACCTCCGCAGCCATGGCGCACACCGACGGGTCCGCGTCCTCGAACAGACTTGGCAGGAGATCCACACCCAGCGTCGGGCTCTCAACCAGCGCCTGCTTGTCGCCCGGCGGGAGGCTTCCCCAGGGGCGGGAGAGGCCGGAGCGGCCGACCAGCACGTCGCGCAGCTGTCGCACCCGCTCCGGCAGCGGCGGCATTCGCTTCTCCGCCACCAGGTTAGCGGCAGTGAGCGCTACCTCGCCGTAGGCGGGGCCCTGCAGACGGCCCACGGCCGCGAGGGCAGTAAGCAGGTCATCGCCCAGGCTGGCATGGTCGTCCTCCCAGCTGATTGGCCCGCCTGCGCACCGCTGCGGCAGTGTGCGCAGCTGGCGCATGAGAGAAAGAGTCAGCGTGGCGGCGCGGCTCAGTCCGCGATGCGCGTTGGCCAGCGCTGCGACGCGGGCGAGGGAGGAGGTGCCGTGCTGCTTCACCAGGCGGCTCATGGCCTCATCCGTGGCGCGTCCCACGAACTCAGCCTCATTGGCCGCGAACTTGGTGAGCAACCCCGCGATGCAGGCCTGGGCGTGCGCGTAGCGGTCAGTGCCGAACGTGGTGCCGTTCAGGGCCTTATCCGTCACGGCTGCCAGCAGGGACTGCACAGCCTGCTCCGCGTCCGCGTCGTAGCCATCCAGAATGAGGTTGCACGCGGTGAGCGCGCGAGTGAAGCGCTCCGCGGGCGGCACAGCAGCGGAGGCCTGCGCCACGGCATCCTGGTTCCACTCGGGGCAGCCAAAGTCAAAGGCACCGGCAAAGGCGTTTATCTTCTTCGCCTTGCCCGGGTCGCGTAGCTCCAGGCTGGCCAGCAAGTCACCCGCCTCGATGATGCTGCCGGGACTCACGGTGTGCGTGATGCGACCCGACTCGGAGGCAAGCAGCGGCATGACCATCTTCATGGCCTCAACCTCAGCGTACGGCTTGCCCTTCTCAACCTCGCCGCCGTCAGCCTGCAGGAAGCGGACCACTTTGCCGGTGACATCCGTGCGCAGCTCGCTGGGGTCGAACACGGTGGGCAGCAGCACGGTGGTGCCGTCCATCACGAGGCGAAGGCCCAGGGGCTCCTCCAGGCCCAGCAGCTGGTGCGTCGTGCCGCCGAACATGGCCAGCAGCGTGCCGTCAGACTGCTCGCGCAGACGAACCTCCATGGAGGTGACACCACCGCGGACGGGGCTGCTGCTCGCGGCGTTGCCCGCCAGGGCGAGACGCAAGGCGTCCGGCGCAGTGCGGGTCACCATGAAGTTGTACTTGGTGTCGCCGTACGTGATATCCAGCGGGAAGCTGTTGATCGCGTCCAGGCCACCCAGCGCAAGTTGGCCCTTGGCCAGAGACTCGTGGAAGGCCGCCTCGCCAGCGGCGATGTGGGCATGCGCACGCACGATGGCCGCGGAGGTGACTACCAGCGGCGGCGGCAGGCCGAGCCGGAGCACCTTGCTTCGGATGAGGCCATCCAGCCACGATGTGTCGATGCTGTTGTCGCGGAACTCCTTGGTCTCAAGCAGCTGCACGAGGTACTCCACAGCTGTGCGGATATCCCCACGCACGACGAGGCCCTTGAGTGCGAGGACCAGCGCCTTGCGCGCATCCTCTCGCGTCTCTCCCTGCGCGAAGAGGTGGCCGAACTGGCTGTCCGCGTACTCGTGCACGCCCCCGTTTGCGCCGACAGAGAAGTAGCCCCACACACTGGGAGTGCTCTGGAAGCTGATGCGCTCAATGCGCCCGCTGGTGGGCTTGAACCCCTCATCTGGGTTCTCAGCCGTGATGCGGGCAGCGATGACATGGCGCTTGGGAAGCGTGTAGCGCTGCGTCATGAAGTCCACAGGACTGCTTCCATCGCGCCAGTCGGCACAGCCGAACAGGCGCCGGATGTCCGGCTGTCTGTTCAGCGGGATGCCGCAGGCGACCTGGAACTGGGTGGCGGGCAGATTGACGTCCGTGATGCCCTCCGTCACGGGGTGCTCCACCTGCAAGCGGGGGTTGAGCTCCAGGAAGAAGTATTTCTTGCTGGCTGCGTTGTAGAGGAACTCGACGGTGCCTGCGCCGATGTAGCCGATGCTCTGCGTCAGACGCTGGGCAGCGAGCTCCATTTGACGGAAGATCTCGGGATCCGCGATGGTGGGCGGCCCCTCCTCGAAGATCTTCTGGAAGCGGCGCTGCGTGGAGCAGTCGCGGCCAGACAGCGCCACCGCGTTGCCGTGCTCGTCGCCCACAATCTGCACCTCCAAGTGGCGGGCCTGTGTGCAGAGCTGCATCATGAACATCGGGCTGCCCGGAACCTCAGCCTTAACCTGCTCGAAATTGACGCGCAGCTGTTCCGCATCCGCACTCATGCGGATGCCCTTGCCGCCACCGCCCTCAGACGCCTTCAACATGACGGGGTAGCCGATGCGCTGCGCAGCTGCGAGTGCGTCCTCCACCGTCTTGACGCACGCCTTGTCAAACGTCTCCTGCGGGATGGTCCCCTCAGCTGTGAGCTGCGCAGTCAGCCCATCGCCGCTCCACGGGATGCTGGGCACCTTGGCCGTCTGCGCCAGGATGTTGGCTGCAATCTTGTCGCCGAGAACAGCCATGACAGGGGAGGTGGGGCCGATGAACGTGATGCCCGCCGCTGCGCACGCCAGTGGCAGCGCCGGGTTCTCGCTCGCGTGGCCCCAGCCTGGCCAGACTGCGTCCACACCCATGCGCTTGGCGATGTCCACAATCAACTTCACGTTCGCGTAGTTGCCGCTGTTCTTGCCGCCCGGCACCTCCACCCACTGGTTCGCCTGCCGGATGTACTCCGCGTTCGCGTTCAGGTCATCCGGCGTCGCCATGGCCACGAATTGGATGGCTTGGTCATCGCCCAGGGTGAGGAAAGCCCAGCGCCTGATGCTCATGATGGACTTCGCTGCAGCCATGCCGTTGTTTGCGATCAGCACCTGCGCGAGAGGGGAGAGCGAGGTGAGTGGCACACGACGCAGGGGCCCTACCTTCTCTCGAAACTCCCAAGTCCAAAGGGAGGCCGAGACGGCAGGGACGCACTTTACGGAGCACGCGCGAGCCTCCGTGCTGGCGCACGTAGTCCCCCAGCGGGTCTGATGCCGGTGCGTCGGCGAGTCGAGTGCCGGGGTCCGCGATGGCGGCGCGCGTGGTGGACGCGCGGTGGCCAGCTGGTTTGCTACCGCCGCTCCCCCGTGCTTGGCCCACACTCGTGACTTGTCCAGGGCGCGGCGCGAGCGCAGCAGGGGGCACAGCGCCCAGGAAAGACGAGTCACGCAGGTTGCGTGCACGTCGTGCGGCGCCTGCGTGTGGTAGAGCGCGGAAACAGGTGAGTAAAGGCCGGAGTGAGCTGGGTGACTCCCAGTGAACAGTCGAGTCACGACGGTGGCGACCGCCATCCGGGCCGCGCAGACGCTGCTTTCCGCGAGCTTAGACGGAGGCGTGGTCGCGGGCACGTGCGCTGGCCGCGGCGAAGCTGGGCCGGCGGCGAGCCGATCCAAGTCGAAGGACTGGGCCAAGACCGAGGTCCTTGCCGCCCCAGCGGCGCAGTGGCACCGCGAAAGCAGGGCAGCTGTGACTCGCTGAGTCGTAGGGCGGCGCACGATATCGCGAGGGCGTGCGTTTCGGAGCAGCGCGTGGCCAGCCGGACGTGTGCCCCTGGCGACGTGAGTCCGGGCACGCACGTGACGCGCGACACGACGGCGCCGCGGCCTCCGCGATGGAGGCCATGGAGCTGGTGCCCGGCGTGGGCGCCATGAGTTCGAGACCGCGCTCGGTGCCCCGCAAACGGAACAGGCGAGCAGGGAGAGCTCACAGACCTTGACGTGGCGCAGTTATATGGCCTTTGGGATATGTTATATGGATCGATATGACAAGCGGATGACCACAGCGAGGTGACAGAGCTCACTGAGAACGGTGCTGCGCTCCCCAATCAGCTCCTTCTCGCTGTCAGCTCATTGTGGAGCATGTCAATGAACGTGTCCGTCATGATGAGCCGCAGCAGCGCATCGCGCACGTCGCTACGAGTCAGCCCCACGCCAGGAGCTGGAGCTGGCGTAGGGCTTGCCGCTACTGCCCCTGAACCCGCACTCCCTGCCATCGGGCTCCCATTGCTGGCGCCCCGGGTCTGAGCTGCTGCCGCCATCGGCACCACAGCCGCAGCGGCACTTTGTGCCGGCTGCGCAAACGTCGCTGCTGGCGGCGCCGTCGGCTTCTTGGCGAAAAAATCAGGTGTCAACAATGCAGCCTTCCCTGATGCCGGCGGCGCTGACGGAGCAACAGCAGTCAGTGCAGGGGCAGGCGGTGTCGCAGGTGAGAGACGTGCGCCAGTGGTTTGCTGAGTCTTCGGCGCGGCTGCTGGCGCTGCAAGGCGCTGCGCTGCTGTGATGTCCTCCTGCGACTGCGGCCGCTGAAGAATGGTGACCTGCGCACGCGGCGGCGGCAGCGCGGCAGGCGCAGCAACAGGAGCGGCTGGAGGCGCATCGCCGGTTTTGACCACCCTGCGAGGCGTGGAATGTCATTGTCAAGGGCCATGCACAAAAGGGCTGACTGTGTTGTAATCGCCGCACCGCTGGAGGAGATCATTCATCCTGACACCCTCTGCATCCTCGTAGAACCACAGGCCGTGGACCTGGCAGGCAGGCAGCGCAAGTGTCAGTTTTACTATTTGCTGCTTGTGCGCTATTCGTCCCGAACTGGTTCTGCAGTCACGCACCTGGTTGCCGACCCGGTAGAGCAGATACGGCGGTGACAGCTCAAACTCGAAATTCGCAGGCAAGTCCTGCACCAAGTTCTCTGTGGGTGGAAGCAACAAATACCGCAGCAAGGTTTCTGGATCAGCTCTCAACCCCGCAGAGTCACATGCATGCCCGCCGCAAGACGCGCCTGTGCTGAGTCGGTTCAGGATAATGAACTGGAAGCGGGGCTGCGTGCTCCTGAGTGTGAGACAGCGGGGTGCGTGGTCCTTTTGGTGTGAGACGCCTCTCTTCTCTCAGTGCACGGCGCTGTGTGTGGGCTGAAACACACCGTCGGACAACAAACAGAGAGCCCTCCATATCGCGCTTGCTCTGCGCGCCGTAAGCCGGACACGAACAGGGAGTGAGTGAGAACTTGGCCACGTGACAGCGACGGCGGGGCTTTCTCGCTCGCTCGCGACACACGACACGGCTCCCTGTATGGCGGCAGAGTGGTAGTGGAGACGCACGCACCCACTGCTGCGTGCTCGTGTCGAAGTTGTACAGGCACACGTGCCCCGCACGGCCAAGAACCTCCTCAACCTCCGGGTCCATGCGACGCAGCACATTCAAGTTAGCAGCTGCCGTTGCGGCAGGGTCACGTGAGAGAGCCATGTGTGCGTGCGCACTGGGCTAGCGACAGGCGGCCAAGTGTGTGTCCACGCTGGCGGGGAAGGCCCTCTTGGAGCCGCCTTGCAAGAGCGCTTTCGCGACTCTCTGAGGTGCCGACCATGGCCAAGCCAGGCGGTCGGTCCCAGAAGGCTGTGGAGGTGTGTGGCCCCGCGCGCTGCCGTCTTCTTGTTGATCTGTGTGTCTGTGTCTGACCTCCGTTTGACGGCGCCCGCAGATCACGCGGAGCATCTCCAAGCAGGGCAGAAGTGCGACATACAAGCGGCGTGGCCTGTGGGCGATCAAGAAGAAGAACGGCGGACGGTTCCCGACACACGCGGCGGCTGCCAAGCCAGCCCCGGCTGCCGTGAAGCCGCGCTTCTACCCGGCTGAGGACGCGCCGAAGCCGCTGCACAAGAAGAAGGCCCGCAAGGCGCTGGCGCCGCTGCGGTCAAGCCTCGTGCCCGGCGCGGTGGTGATCCTGCTTGTCGGCCGCTTCAAGGGCAAGCGCGCCGTCTTCCTGAAGCAGCTGCCCTCCGGCCTGCTGCTCGTCACCGGCCCGTACGCCGTCAACGGCGTGCCCGCGCGCCGGGTGAACGCGGCGTACGTGATTGCGACCAGCACGCGGGTAGACGTCGCCGGGGTGGACTGCTCAGCCTTCGGGGATGACTTCTTCAGCAAGCCCGCCAAGGACCGCAGCAGCAAGAAGTCCGCGGAGGAGTTCTTCGCAGCACCCAGCGCAGAGAAAAAGGCGCTGCCGCAGGCCTACGTCGCGGCGCAGGCGGCGCTGGACTCTGCGCTTGCAGCAAAGTTGAGCGACGAGCTCAAGGGCTACTTGAGCGCACGCTTCAGCCTCCGCCGGGGCGACAAGCCCCACGAAATGGCATTCTAGACGCAGGGGTGCGGGGCAGCACACGGTGAAGAGACGGGCTGACCGTGGTGCCGCCGTTGATCCAACTGAAACTACAACCCTAGGCCCTGAACCTCCTGCTGGTCCTCTCTCCACACGCTTCTGCTGACTGACAACCTCGCAGGAGACGCAGTAAACCTGCATGTGGCGCTTGCAGCCGCCGCTCGGCGCTCGGGCGGCGGTGGGCAGCTGGCGTGAGCAGTGTGCCCCCCCTTGTGTGCTTCGCATGCATCGCTCGCGATCAACGTGGCGCCCCTCTCCATAGCTGCGATTGCTCAGATGCCTTCAAGCATGCCTGGCTGCGTGATTGGAGCCACGTCATGCTCGGAAGTGCACTTTAGAGTCCTTCAGCCAAGTCCCCGCTGTTGCGCTACAGAGCCAGAGAAAGCAGTGCACGGTGCGTGCCAGTCCCGTCATCGAGACGGGGCCGACTCAGGTGCAGCTCGCTCGCGCTGCGCTCTAAGGCAGGTGTCGAAGAGCAGCTGCGCTGTGCTCTGTCTTGTCAGCCCTGCGGGCCCAGGGCCGCTCCTGCTTCCAAGTGGAACCTGCGCACACGCATGTGCGCTCGTTGCCTGCCATGTGCTGACCTGTGTGCGGTGCCGTTGCGCAGAGCCGCGCGAGAACTCCTGTGCTGCACTTTACCGAGGTGGGTGAGTTGCCCTGTCCCGCCCACTGCGGCTCGCGCGACACAGTCGCTGCGAAGCGTTTGGTTGAGTGCGTTGCTGTCGCTGGGTCTCGTGCCGCCTAGCAGGCCGCCAGGCGGCGGGCCGGGAGAGACGGAAGACTTGTCATCGCTGTCTGGCGCCCGTGGACGGCCGGTCTAACCTGCTCGGACGCGCACACACAGGCTTGCTTCTTGCAGAGGGCGCGTGTTGCAAGGCGAGAGCTTCAGAACCGGCTTCTGGAGGCAGTTGGTCCCTTGTTTTCCGTCTCCTGAAAGAGTTCCTTCCCGAATGACGACGCTCCTGCCGCTCGTCCCTCAACCCGCGCTGGCGCACGCCAACGTGGTGGGCACGACGTTCGTGAGCCAGTATTTCCTGTGCCTGCAGAACAGCCCGCGCCTGCTGTACCGGTTCTACATGGACCACAGCCACCTGACGCTGGCCCCTTCCCGCGACGCGACCAGCGTCACCGTCAACACGCACGACGAGATCAACCGCCAGATTAGCGGCCTGCACTACGACAACTGCAAACCCGTTATCTCCAGCGTGGATAGCCAATACACAGCCGGCAACGGAGTGCTGGTCCAAGTCACCGGCACCATCGCCACAGCAGCTGCGCCGCACGTCGCGCGGCCATTCGTGCAGAGCTTCGTGCTGGCGCCCCAAGAAAAGGGCTACTATGTGCTCAACGACATCATCCGATACACGGATGGCGGGCCCCAAAACATACCGCTTTCTCCACATAGCCCTACCGCCGCCGCCGCCGTCGCTGCTCCTGTGCCTGGCGCAGTGACGCTTGTGAACCCGGCTACAGCCCTGGCTGCGCAAGCGCAGGCGGTGGCAGTTGCCCAGGCTCAGGCTGTGGCTCAGGCTGCGGCCGCTGCACAGGCGCAACAGCAGGCTGCACCTGTGCGGCCTCCTCAGCCTGCCGCTCCTGCGGCTGCACCGACGCCAGCGGCGCCTGTGTCTACTGGTGAGGCCTCAGCCCATCATGCGCCAGCGCCAGCTGCAGCACCTGCTTCTCATGCGGTCCCGGCTGCGAGGGAGGCTGCTGCTGCTGCTCTGCCGCATGCAGGTGGTGCGCATGCCGCCACAGACGACAGCGCTGGGAGTGGTGATGCTGCCGACGCCGATGCGGGTGGCAAGCCCCTGTCTTATGCTGACATGACAAAGAAGAAGGCAGCGGCGGCGGCAGCCGCAGCGGCAGCGGCGACTGCGGGGACCACGCGAGCAACTGCAGCGCCCTCTGCCGCTGCCAACGGCGCGGTGCCGTCCGGGGCTCATCATAGCAGTGCTGATGGTGGGGCCACAGGCGGCGGGCGTGACCGGGTGCCTGCTGCGGCTGAGTCTGCTCCCAAATACGATTACTGCAGTGTCTTTGTGCGCAACGTGCCGGCCAGCTACGACGAGGCGAAGCTGCAAGAGGCGCTGAACCAGTATGGCCGCGTTGTTGATGTGTCTCTCAAGCCACAGAAGGGGGCGCGGGACAACGAGAAGATAGCGTTCATTGATTTCGATACTGCAGAGGCCGCAGCTGCTGCCATCGCCGCGGTGATTGTGCTGGATGACCACCGACTGGCTGTGGAGCAAAAGAAAGTCACGCCGCCGATGAGTCGCAACTTGGGCAGCGGTGCGCCCCCCGGATCTGGGGGAGGCCGCGGCGCCGGCGTGTCTGCTGGCCGGGGATTGGGGCCACGCTCGGGGGGGCCTGTGCGGGGTCACATGGCCAATGGGGATGCGGCGGGTGGGGGCGACGACTCTGTAGGTGGTGTCCATCACGGCAACGGGCATCTCAGCGATAGCAGGCCGCCACGTGGGGCATTGGGCGGCGGGCGAGGCAGCTATGGGGCCTCTGTGGGGGGACGGAGCGGTGGGCGCGGTGACGGCCCTGGTCGCGGCAGCCGAGGTGGCTCCAATGGCGCAGCGTCTACACACAGCGGCGCCGCTGGCGCAGGAGCACCCGCGCCGCGGTCAGGCACGCCAGCACCGCGGCCAGCTGCAGCAAAGTCATGAGCACCTGCCTGCGTGACCGAAGCACGCGAGACGCGGCGCAAGCGCGCGTATATCGCATGCACCGATTAAATGCGCAAGAAACAATGGAAATCGTCTCTCACTCACGTCTCACGTCATGCTGCTTCTTGTGCCACGAACGGGTTGGCAATGGACTCCGTCCCGTCTGTGGGGCAGACCACCATGACTGCTGTGCCACGCAGAACCACGAGGCCAAGCGACCGTGTGGCGTCTGTCAGCCGCAGCGGGTCGTCCGGATCTGACGCACGGAGGGAACGGAGGGAACGTCAGGGAGGTGGGCCCGCTTGTGGACTGCGCAGACACGGTGCAGCGCTTGCCCACGCACCTCTGAGTGCCTCGTGCGCGTCATCCAGGACCAGGTTCAGCAGCTGGTCATAGCCCTTCAAGCTGCCCGACACTGCAGACACACACACGACAAAAGGAGTTGTCAACACCAAGGCTTCCACCTGCTTGCACACGCGTGCACGTGCCTTCTCGCCCGCCGCTGAGCTTGACGAGGACGCCTTTGTCGATGAACTTGGCGAGGTCTACCACCGTCTCGCGCTTGGGCCCCGGCCCGGACATGTCCACCAAGCGACACGAGAGACACGCACAGTGTGCGTGCGTCCACCACCCTCTGAAGCTGCGCGCGAGACGGTCCTCACACACACGAGCTCGACACACCCGTCTGCTGCCTCGCCGAAGGCTGCTCTGCACTCGGCGCTGACGTGGACCCACTTGCTTTGCCTCCGTCAAGGCCCATGAAGGTGCGCGTTCTCGACCGCCTACGAGACATAGTGCTTCCACTCGCACACTGACGCATCCAACACACGCAGGTCAGGGCAAGTGTGCGAAAGCTGTGTGAGTCCTGCCGCGTTGTGCGTCGACGAGGCTATGTCTTCGTCGTGTGCGACAAGGTACCGAAGCACAAGCAACGGCAAGGAATACAGAACCTAGCTGCAGGGGCGGGTGATAGCTCGCAAGCGGCCCTGCCTCAGGCTGCGCAGCTGATTAGTAGGCCTCCAGAGTGCGTGGTCGTGATTGTTCGGTGAGCGCTCGGGGACGGCCTGACTGACTCGCTCACACGTCTCGGGGCCCTGTTTGTGCTTGCTCCTCTTTTCTGCGTGCGCAGAGCACAGCAGGCGACTCCGCAGGTTGGTGCGGCACTTTCAGTACTCCGCAGACTGCAGCGCGGCTTTGGGCTTGGGCCGGAGGACGGGTCCAGGAGGTGAGAGCATGCTCATCCGTGGGAGCCTGCGGGCACAGACCTAGAGAATCGCTGCGGCGTTGACAAATAGACAAGCACTTCTCCTTTTGCGTGCTCGGTGCCTCTGTCACGCGTCCGGTTTCGAGACGTGGCGTATTGTTATGTATCACGGAGCACTACGCCTCGTTTGCGCAAGTCTCTCCGCGCGTCCACGATGTCCTTTTGCAGTTCCACTGCAGCCTGTGGGCACTCTGGGAACGTGACCACCGACCACGCCACGGTGCCTGCGCTGTACAGGCCGAAGAGGACTAGACATGCCAGTGGGCTCTGGCGCAGACAGAACGAGAGTGGAACACGCACGCGGGCGTCAGCTGGCAAAGGCTGGGATCACACCCACGGGGAGTCGGCGAAGACACGCACCAGCTGCAGTGCTAGAGTGGCTGTGGGTAACAGCTGCACGGTGAGGAGCGCAACAGCCCAGAGGAGGAGTGCGAAGAACAGGCGGCCCAGCACCAGTCGTGAGCGAGAACCCATCAAACAAGGCAAGAACAGAGCACAGGCGAAATGTGGACTGGATTTGAAGCACGCGTTGCGTCAGTAGGAAGCAGCGATGGTGGATGCGGTGTGAAGGACTGCGGTTGCGCGTCTGAAGGGGGGAAGGGTCTAAACACTTCTGCCACGTGTCCGCGGCGCCAAGCGAGCGTCTACTCGCGAACACAATGTCAGGGCTGGCCAGCACGGCCAGCGCGTTCGCTGGAGTGGGTCTCGCGCAGCTGCGGGCACCACAGGTGCGGGTCCAACACTTCACGGCTGTTCTGCCATGAGGCCTTCGATCTATGCGCACCGCCTCGGCCGCAAGTGCGCTCGCTGCTCGCACTGCAGCGCCGCTGTCGCCGCCGCTGGACAGCTTGAGAGCAGCGCCAGGCTGAGCGGCCGCTGTGCCTGGGCTCTCACTTTCTGGCTTAGGGTTGATTGGCTGCTAAGGAATGACGCTCTACGCTGCGCCACGCGCCTTGCTCCACTCCGCGGCTCGCCGCCCAGCCAAGCGCGGTGCACTGAACTCCTGCTGGCACCACCACCGCTGACTCTGACTCACCCTGTCCCTTCCAAACTGCTCTCGGAACCAGGCACCGCCAGCAGCAGCACGCCCAGCAGGCCTGCTCATCCAGGTGCGCGCTCAACACACGCGCGGCCTGTCTATCCCCTCGTCAACTGCCCATGCGTGTCCGTACTGACGCAATTGCCCCGCTGCTGCTGCTCCGCGCTCTCAGGCGCGCAAGAAGTGGGAAACTCAGCCGACGAACCCGTCGACGAGCAAGCCCGTGTTGGTGAAGGTGCACGTGAAAAAGGGTGACAAGGTGAAGGTCATCTCCGGCGGTGACAAGGGCAAGTTGAGCGAGGTGTTGGAGGTGTTCCGCAAGACTGGGTTGATTAAGGTGAAGGACGTCAACGTGAAGACGAAGCACGTCAAGCCGCGGCAGGAGGGTGAGAGCGGCCAGATCACTAAGATGGAGGCACCCATCCACCACAGCCAGGTGCAGCATGTGACTGCGGACGGACAGCCGAGCCGCGTGCGCAAGGAGATCGTTGACGGGAAGAAGGTCCGAGTGCTCGTCAAGACGGGCGCGCGCCTTGCATAAGCCATACGACTGGAAGGTGGCGTGAGATGCTGCGCACGCGCGCGCAGTTGAAACACGCTCCCGCCAGCTATAGATCTCTCTAGACGATTGTGTTGGATGCATTGCTCCAGGCCTTCTTCACCGGTGAGCAATTGGTGATGTGAAGTATAAAGACTTGTTGTTGCTCGACACGCACGCTCATGTCGCTAGCCTGAATGCAGCCCCAGCAGCAACAGCGCCCAGTGCTGCCATGCTCGACATGACCCCAACTGGCGGCACACCCACGGCCACGTTCAGCAGCAACGCCGCGGCATTACACGCGGCTGTGGCTCGAGCTTGAACCGGGCCAGGCAGCAGCTGCGTCTCTGCCAGTAACAAAGCAGCAAGTGACACACCAGCAGTAGCTACTGCGCCTATGACGAGCGCGCCTAAGCTGGCCAGCGACCACTCTATTGCCGCTGCTCCGATTATCTCGCCGCGGAGCAGCGCCGCGAATGCGATGAGTGGCAGCGGGAGGGCATTGCCGTAGAGGCATCGCTCGTAGGCTGTGGGCGTCCCATTTCCCCTTCCCGCCACAGCATCGCTGAGCTGCTGCACACGCAGTGTGAGCATCGCCATCCCGTCGGCTGCAGCGCCATGGCTGCCTCCCTCAACATCGCCCGTGAAGCTCCGTGGCAGTCGTCTGAGCGAGTCAAACACACGGTCTGTGACAAGGACGCCTAAAAACAGCGCCAGCGACAGCAGCAACGACATGGATAGACGCATGAGGACAACGCACGAAGCCAGGGCGGCGCCGTAGACAGCCGCACGGCCTTTCCGGCTGCTCTCCGCTGCCTTTGAGCCTCCCCCCGCAACCGCCTCCACCCAGGCACACAGAGGTGGTACACACGCTGCTGTGACGGCCACGAATACAGGCACGCCACCCGTGTCAATGACGAGCAGTGTGGCGACAGTAAGCAGGACGTGGAAGACTGCGTCCGGAGCTGCCGCTCTCGCCCTTGCAAGTGACAGCGTCGCGTCTGCAGCAACCAGCGCCCCGTTCACCGCGGCTGCGTGCACTAAGCCCGCAGTTGCGAGCAGCTGGAGCGTCGCGAGCGTCGCGAACGCGCGGGGGGCGTAGAAGAGCGCTTTGCTGAGCAGCACACTCTGCGCAGACGTGCATACGCCGAAGAGGAGAAGAAGGGCGCCCAGACGTGCGTGCTCCAGGAACGATCCCACAGCCAGGATGTCGGGGTCCGCTGCACTCCGTCTCGCTGCCCGCAGAGAGGTTGCAGTGGCCTGCGGGTGCACTGCGGAAACAACGCCCGCGTCGCCTGCGGATAGCACCGCATCTAGGTAAGCCTCTCCCTTTTGACGCAGCGCTTCGCGCGATGCGTCGTCCGCCATCCACCACCAAGCGGCGCTGTTGGCGGAGAGGGAGGAGGCGAGAGGAGCAAGTGACGTGGAGCGTCGCAATTTGCGACTCGCAAAGCACTTTGGCGCCCTCGCAAGGCTGCTTCGTCCTTTGCGCACGTGGCCCTTTTGGCATGAGCATGCACGGTCAGCATGCCGTCGCGAGACAAGCTGTGTCGGCGCTGCGTCGTAAAACGTGGGGCAGGTGCCTGAAGGTGCCACTGTAACAGGCACACCTCTGCTCACCGCCTCTTGCAGGTTTAGGAGGGCGAGGATGCAGAGCGTGGCGACTGCTACATGTCGCCAACCTACTGCTCCACGTGGAGAGGTGACTCAGCCGGACTCCGAGGTCCAAGAGATGAGCACTCCTGGGAAGTCTTGGAGCCCTCTCTGACAAGCACACGCGATGCTCTCCCTGCGCAGCTGCTGTCGCTTGGCAGCCGTGCGAGCTTGTACTGCCGCCTGTCGAATGCCGCAGCCGCGTCGTTGCCAGTGCTTGCGTGTGCGCAACCGAGGTGCACGAGCTCTATCTCGAGGGCGCTTTATCGCAGCACGAGCATCTGATGAGCAGCCTTCGCAGTCTTCAACATTGGACAAAAAGCTGGAGCCGAGTTACATCGCGTACTGCTTCTCCTTTGCTGCGTTTGGTCTTGCAGGGAACAGCCTGGGCCCAATGCTGCCTAGCCTGGCGGCGCAAGCGGGTTGTCAAGACACGAGCGACATGACGCCAATCATAATGGCTGGTGGCATCGGCGGCCTCGCGGGCGCGATGATTAGTTCTTTTCTGCCTCTGAGAGCTCTGGTTCCGTTTGGCCTGGCGTCCCTTGGACTCTCGTACGCAGCTGTGCCATTTTCTACATCAGTCGGAGCTCTCGCTGCCGTGTTTGCAACGGCAGCCACGTGCGCACAAGCTGTGGCCATCGGCGGCCACGCTCAAATCGCACGCACAGGCGGACAGGATGCTGCTTCGAGGCTGAACGGCATCAACGCGTGCTTTGGTCTAGGCAGTCTTCTGGCGCCGTTCTTCAACGATCAAATGCGGTCCGTGCTGGGCGGGACTCGAAGCTATTTCGCAATCGCAGCGTTGCTGATGGCGACAAGCGCGCCGTTTTTGGTGGCGCGCATCGGAGGTGCTGCATTATATCCTCAACTTGCGCACGCGGCATCGCCAACATCACATGGCACACAGCAGCTGGTCACTCAGCTAGGTGGCCCAACCGGCGTCGCGCTAACTGCAAGCATCCTTGCGCTTGTGTGTTTCAGCGTCGGCGCAGAGGTCAGCTACGCATCATGGCTGTACACACATGCCGTGAAGGGTCTCCCGGGCCTCTCGGGAACGGCTGCATCAGGCATAGTCTCCACATTCTGGCTTGCGATGACTACTGGCCGTCTCTGCGCCGCTGCATGTGCATCACGCGGCATCAGCCCTGTCGCCATCCTGAAGGCGACGTTGCCGCTTGCAGTGGTCGGCCCTGCACTAGCGCTGTGGTTGCCATACAGTGGGGAGGCGCTGACTTTGGGCGTTGCATTGAGTGGCCTAGGATTGAGCACCGGGTTCGCAAACTCTGTTGCGCTGCTGGCGAGGCATGTAGAGCCAAGCGGAGGAACGCAGTCGCTCATCCAGCTGGCGGCGTGCGGCGGCGCGCTTCTGTTTGCGCCTTTGGCCGGTGCATTGGCGCAGCATGCTGGCATTGGCACATCTGCATTCCTGTGGGTTGCAGGCGCATGCGCCGTCCTCGATGTGGGGTGTTTCCTTCTGGCGAGCAGACTCGCAGGGCGCGTGGGACCTGCGAAAAGGACTTGACTGTTCAGAATCGAACTTCTAAAACGAAAACTCCGTGTGACCACACCTGGCGCGCCCTCGCGCACAGGTTTGTGCCGTGTAACTGTCCTACGGGTCACTGTGCGCCTGGGTGAGGTCGTCGTACGAGTGTCGCAACTATCTAGGTGTTGAGGACGAGTCATGGCTCCAGCTTTAAGCGCCTGGGCGCTCCTCCTGGTCGTCTGCTGCTCCGTGCCTAGCCGTGTGCTCGGCGGCGGTCTTGGGGGCTACTCGCTGTGGGCAAACGCGTCGGATTGGTCCTGGTGCGTTGCCGCGGGAGTTATACTGCTGCGTACGCTTGCAGACTCTCTACAGCCCACGCCGCGTGTTGAGCCCCTGCGCTTCCTCTTTCAGCGACTTGCCCACGTACATGGGAGGCAGTGGCACATGTCAATACGCGAACCTGTGCAGCGCCGCCCCCAGCCAGTGTAGCATGCCCACCTGCGTGCCGGGCGTCTCTGCTGGTGTGCCGGCGTGCCAGAATGCGGTGCGTGAGCGTGTGCGTAAATGCGCCACGCTCCTAGGTTGGCTGACTCTCTCCTCCACTGTGCGCGAACAGCCTCTGCCGACTTCGTTCTCTGCAGCCTCTCCCGGGGGTACTCGCACGTGCACACAGAGCACCGATGCGCGCTGCACGACGGCCTTTCTGACATCCATCTTCAGTCCGTTCTCTTCTGTCCTTGCCGCGTACTGCAATGACCTGTTTCTCGTCATCGTGCATTACAACAGTCCCAGCACATTCTCGACCGTGCTGGGTGGCCACAACCTGGACATGATGAACAGCGTGATTTACCCGCCCCAGGGCGGGACCAATAACATTTGCGTCACACGCCAAGGATCTTTCACTTGTTCAACGTCAATGGCCGGCAAAATCCCATTGAACTTCACGTTGTTGCCCACAGACAGCAGCACGAACAATGCGAACACCGCTGTCTTTGGCGCCGGCTCATCTGCCGGTCTTCAGACTGGAAATGGGGGCTGGATCGTGACAAATTCCTTCACAAACACGGATCCCACCCAGCAATCCGCCTGGGTGGGCCTGCCTGATCGCGGAGCCGTTGGCGTGGCGCTCAATGGCCAGCCCATTTACCCGCAGTACAACAACGTCGGCTACCGGGATGTGGAGCAGTGCAACCTGAACGCGTGCGGTGAGCATTCTGGCGGCGGTGGAGGTTTGCCGCACTTCCATCTCGATGGCTTCCATGCCCAGAACATTTGCTTCTACGGCCCAGCTAATTACAGCAGCACGACGGCGCATCCACCGCTGATTGGGCACGCGTACGATGGCGGCTGGATCTACGGGCGGCACCTCTACGCCGGCTCCGAGGGCTCCACTGTCGCGCTGGACAACTGCGGTGGGCACATTCACTCATCCGCGGTGTCCTATGTTAACGGCGTCTACCACTATCATTCGCAAGTGCTGAACGCCACCGGCACTGGAGGTCCCCGCGCAGGTGGCTTCGGCGCTGCAGGGACGCCGTTCACATACAGCACAATGGGCCCTTCCAACTGCTGGCGCGGGAACGCGTCCGCCATTCCTAGTTTTTTGGCTGGCGGGCAGGACATGTACACGCAGGCCTGCACCGGCTCTACGGCGTATTACTTCAACCCGAATGCGGGCCAGAGCGCCTTCAACACCACGTGGACGAAGAGCACGTGCGGGGCAAACACCACGACATCGTCGAAGCCCCCGCCCCCACCGAGCCCACCGAAGCCTCCGCCCCCGCCGCCGAGCCCATCTCCACCACCGAATTCGGCCGCCGTCAAGACATCCACCATCGTAAAAAACACCAAAGCGGCGCCCCCACCAGCCGGGCGGCATCTCATGACTGTCTCCACCGGCAATGGTGTCACCACCAGCACTGATGGCGGCGTCCCATGCACCGGCTCTTGGTGCGTGACGCTGCCTTGTGCGTTCTCATGCCCAACCACTGACGCGTCGTCTCTCGGCAGCGCCCCTCCTGGATTCATCGCCAACTTCCCAAACACAGTCGCACAATATCTCGGCCTGCGCGATGCGAGCGCGATCAGCATCTCAGGCGTGCAGTCTCAGCAGATCCCCCAACTTGTGCCTGCGCAGTACTATTTTGTCATTGTCTCCTACACCCTGCTTGCGGACAACAGCACCATGGGCGCGCAGCTCGTCACCGCGCTCAACGCGCTGCCATCGAACGCTGGCTTTGTGGCGGAACTGAAGAGCCACTTCGCGGGGAACTACACAGTGACGATGGGCACGACCACTCTTGTTGGCGGCCCTACATCCCCAGCGACTGTGCCACGCATGTTCATGTCCTTGGCCGTCACGGTCGTTGCTATGATGCTGTTGCTTTGAAGACCGGCCTGCTCATGGGCCAGCTGTTTGCTTTTGCATGTGCCGCTTTAAATATTTAAAGTCTGCGCTACCCCGCTGATGTGGATGCAATCGTGTCTTCCAACCCCTTCGTCGCACCATACTGTGCTCCGCGTACAGCCAATGCCGGCACAAAAGCTCTCTAGCATAGTCAGGCCAACGCCTCGCGACATTGACGTCGCCCAGGCGTGCACCCCGCAGCCTGTGGGCTCAATCGCCGCCCAGCTGGGGTTGAATGACGACGAGTATGACGCGTACGGCAAATACATGGCCAAAGTGCGTGAGACGTAGACGTGTCGCCTGAGTGCACCAGATCTGGTGGCGCCACCGCTCCAGCCTTCAGGGACTGCCTGGCCGCCGCACGCGTGTCGTTCTGCGCACTCACCACGGTGTGCTTCGCACTGCTGACGCCCCGCAGGTGAAGCTCAGCGTACTTGAGAAGCGCGCGAACACGGCTGGTGGA
>Ga0164296_1001745_pt1 | contig 22457 bp, 21 predicted proteins | sample GEODES057metaG_FD_113533 | JGI IMG/M metagenome (GOLD analysis project Ga0164296, IMG submission 113533) | Dystrophic lake water microbial communities from Trout Bog Lake, Wisconsin, USA - GEODES057 metaG | ecosystem: Environmental > Aquatic > Freshwater > Lake | place: USA: Trout Bog Lake...
AGGTAGGTGGTAGATCTTCATTCATGATCGCAATTTCTTCCGTTGGAAAATACGTAGAATTGAGATAGACCATACCATTACGTGTCTTCACATTGCCATCTGAAGAGCGCATATGATAGCAACCATTGCCATCGATTGAATAATTCACATATCGAGTATTCATCAAAAGACGATCCTCTGTCCATGGAATAACACAGCAAGAAGATACTTTGTATTCTTCAAATGGTGGAAAACTTAACTTGGTGTAGGTACCACGATAGGTAGGACTGAGAAGTGACTCGATATAGTAATGCATGTTATCCCATACGTTATCAACATAATGAGGGATGCCACGATTAATATAAGAGACCAAGTCATACAAGGAGTCGTGACGAGTCTTACCGTTTACATAACAGGCCAAGATCGTGTTCTCGTAATCGAATAAGCCATTGTACACAGCATCTTCAATAAAGAGAACATCATCTTTGGGATAAGGAATATCTCGACCTTTCAAGTAATAGTGGTAGGACTTGTAATGTTGAGAGACTTCGCGGAAGTAACGGCACATATGGTAAATTGGTTCGGCACGCTTGGGATGAAAGTTAAAGGCACGATTCATCCAGAGTTCCATCTTGCCAATATCTTTCAAGAATTCATGGCACTTTGCGATTTGATAGTGTGCATACCATACTTCTTCGTACCAGCCACCGAGTTCAATGCGTTTTTTGAAATGAACAATCGCTTCTTTAAAACGACCCAGATCTTTGAGACTTTGACCAAGATAAAAGTGCGCACGGGCATTATTGGGATCTTCTGTAATTTCTTGTGTCAAGAGACGGACATCGCGTTCGAACTTATCCGATTTACAACCGCCATCATTTTTATCATCAATAAAGAAGATTTCATAAGGAATCTTGGAGGTGGGATCACCAGACCAGTACTCGTGAGTGGCACCGATACACTTCCATGGATATCCACATTTCATAAAACGAGTATTGAAGTATTTGATATGACCATTCGCTTGAATCACAGTGTACCCGTTAGAAGTCATCTGAAACGACTTGAATCCGCCTGAAGGGACGATATTCATATCCGCATCGACAGCCATCGCATAAGTGATTTCAGGATCCCAATTGAGTTCGGTACATAATTCTTGTGTTTTTTGAAACGAAATGGTGCGATTGTAACCGAATGTCTTGAAAGGTTCTACGCTGATTTTGAAAGGCTTACCGCAGGTGGACAAGAAATGTTTACAGCGCTCGATGGTATAATCAGTGGAACCTGTGTCAAGAATAGAAATCGCATCAACATGAGGAAGAGCATGAGACAAACAACGTTGGATAATACGTTCTTCGTTTTTGATCATAAGATTAAGAATGATACGATTATATTGGTGAGCAGGCGAGAGAGGAGTATTGTAGGTTGGAACTTCTACTACCTCGTTTGTTGCGACGTTTTCCGTGTCAGACATGTTTTACTTGTATTGTCACGTCAAGGGTTTAAGTTAGGCATATTAATAAGCGGTAATAGAATACTATTTTTTAAAAACAAACATAATGCGTTATAATCATAAATTTGTTGATGGAGATGGAGTTGAATAAATAAATTTTTAGAAGTATAATATTGATAAAACAATACTTCAAATCGATTATCAACCCGTTTTAATATGATTGGATGAATAGAATATGGGTATTTTACATAAAACGTATTAAAATAAAAAATAATCATTCGTATATTATAAAATTCATTTGGTAAACGGGTCGTTTCAAAATGATGAAATTCAGAAATGGGTTGTTTTTTACGAGAGGGTCGTTGGATCATATAAATGACCCGAAAAGAGATAATGGTGGGATTCTCTTCCATTATTTATAGAAGACCTTATTTTTTATGCTGACACGATTCACAACAAGTATTTTGTGCTACACAACTCGCACATGAAGGAAAGGGTGGGAAATGGGTAGGTACAGGATAGGGTACACCATAGGAATTCGTAACATTGATAATAGGAGCGGGAAGAGGAGGAGGGATAGACTTTATAGCAGATAATGGTATAAAATCATGATGTTGATAGATATTAACCTTATCCGAATAATATGATAATAATGCGGGAGTCTTACAGCTCATTCTACCCGGATACAATATTATTCTGTTAAAATAGAGGATGATGTTTATAGTAGTACTATGTATCATCTTATTGATTTGGGTAGTTTGGATTCATAATCAAAAAGAACCATTTGACAATCCTGTTCCCACCATTGATCCAACATTAGTAACCAAATATCAGACATTTGTAACAACAATTTATAATCCATTTATGACAACATGGCAAAATGCGATTGTCTCTTCGATGAGTGCCGAGCAACCACAACAACCATTAACCGATCCAAGTCAATCATCTTCATTATCGACTTCTCAACCAACCATTCCGCCTCAATCTGAAATGAATTCCTATATCGCAAATCTATCTCAAAAAATAGGAAAATCATTGCCTGTCATTACGGATCCGTTGCCTGAAACCATTGATATAACAACATTTCAAGTGATTGCTCCAAAGATACCGACGGATCCGACACCTTATACCAACGCACTTTCATGGATGAATCAGCAATTGATCGATGCGCATAAGAAATTAGAATCCGCATTAAAAGGGGAAAGTTTTATGAACCTGGAGGGGTTTGATAATCAAACCTGTCAAGATTTATCTCAATGTTTTCATGACAATCCGCAATTTGCGCAAGAAGTGGAAGCCGCTCTTCAGTCTCAACAGAAGAAAACTCAACAACAAGTCTCAGATCAAATTCAGAAGTTTATGGCAGATCAAGATCTAGTGAATGAATTACAAACAAATCAGCAACTTGTGGCAAAATCGAAACAAGTACAGAATCAAGCACAAAGTGGTGAATTATTAAATCAATTAAATCTTCCAAGTGAACCTGAAATAAAATATACACTTCCAGAGGGATCTGATAAATTACAAAAAATGGATTACGCGCAACAAAAAGCGGTAAAAGACGCATCGCCATCGATGTTTTCATTAAAGACATTAATGGATCAAATTAATGCAAATCTTCATTAATATGCGTATTGCGTTTATTTCGAATGGTATTACGATTTGCGGATGGTTTATGATATTTCATCTCGGCTTTCTGTAAAATTTCCTTGATTTTTGATTTCTTTTTTACCGTCATTCGAGCAAGTTTTTCACGAATTAAGGAAGAAATACCCTGTTGATGACCAACACAACGAATGGACACAAATGGAAAAATAAAATCCTCAGGTTTTCGTCGTGCTTGAATCGATAACATAACCAACTGATTGGCCAAACAGTCCATGGCTCCTCGATCAAAATAGGTAGATTGAACAAATCCTAATGTAAAATATAATGTGATCAATGTATCCATGGAAGCAACGCGAAGTACTTTATGAACCAAGCCATCACCCATCCCATCTTTAATGGGAAGATTGATGTAGGAATGACACGCAGACTGTTCAATAATAAAAACAAGAGGAGCATGATTTTGATGAAGAACATGAATGGAAGGAATGAGGTCGAGGCCTTGATTTTGATAGACTTTGGTTTGGATCCGTTTATTGGATAAGGATCCAAGGTGTGAGATCAATTCATTCGCATCATGGATCGGTTCAGGAGAGAAGAAGATGATCGGTTTGGTACTACCAAGAATCCAATCCATTTTGGTGGCATGTTTTTTGATCGCGTGATCATAAAAGGGAACAAGATCGGCACCTGCGATCATTCGTCGTTGTTGAACAATATAACGAAAAACAAATTTTGCCTGTGAAATGGTAAGGGTTGATTTTGATAATCGTTTTTTATAAAATCCATGACAGGGGGGAATAGGGACAAATTCATTGAAGAGCATAAGACGTTCAAATACTTTCTCCCAACGGCGAACTTCACCACGAGGCCGACTTAATTCAAGGTACATAAGCATACGAAGCGAGTTGGCATCGATATAAGAGATTCCATCAATTCGTGATTCACGTTTTGATAAGATCCGATAGATTCGAGGATCGATCGCAGTAATATCGGCAACAGGAATAAAATTCACATAGATCTTGATTGTACCTTCGTGCATTCCCTCACGAGCAGAGATCTCAGTAAATCCAGCTTTATACAGATCTTCCGCGATCTGTTTGAGATCTTGATGTTGCGAAGGAGTAAAGAAATCGTAATCAGGAATGGAATATTCAGGATCGTAAAATTTGTGCTGAGCAGGCAAATAGGCATTAATGGCTTGTCCACCGTAACAAATACGATGTTTCTTTCGTAAAAAATTTTCAACTACACCGATTGCCATTAAGATATCATCATCATGCGCAGAAAAATAATCGATCTTATCTTGTGCCATATCGGAAGCTTTTTTGATGATTTCCAATTGTTTTTTCAAGTGTTCTTTGTCAAACACATTGGAGTGAAGATGTTCGATCTCCGATTCCATCTACTATGGTTTCACATCGTAAATGGAGTCGTTTTCACATAGAGAACAAAAATAAAGAACAGCCGTAGATTAATGAGAAGCACAGTAAATTTCTTCGTATTTTTTCATATGATTGGTTTTTGCCATAAGATGTCTTCGTGAATGATTTCGCTTTACAAATGTCCAGGTCGATTTATGTTTGTCTTGTAATACAAAGGTAGGCTCTTGTTCCAATTTAAGAAGAAGAGATTCAGGGGTGAGACGATGTTGCTGAAGCAATTCGATGGCATCAATTTGAATGGAAGACATTGTTTTCTGGGCTGACATCTCTACTTTTTAGATTTCGATTTCAATTTTATGAGGAAAACACGATTTGAGAGTCAAAGGTGTGAAGAATAGAGAGAAGATGTTCGTATTGTTCTTTGGAATAGTGAGCCGTATGGATAATGACCTGTTGTGGTACATCCTCCGTAGGAGGTGAAGTAGTAATAGGTTCTTCGACAACAGGTTCAACCACAGGTTCGACGACAGGTTCGACGACAGGTTCGACGACAGGTTCGACGACAGGTTCGACGACAGGTTCGACAACAGGTTCGACGACAGGTTCAACCACAGGTTCAACCACAGGTTCGACAACAGGTTCAACAACGGGTTCCTCTACATCAGGTTCGACGACAGGTTCAACAACGGATTCCTCTACATCAGATTCGACAACAGGTTCAATAAGAGGTTCAACATCAGATTCGACAACAACCGGTTTCTCCACAGGAGATTCCATCACAACAGATTCCACATGCTCCTGTAGTTTTTGCTCTTCTTCGAGTTCGTCGTCTGAATCTGAATCACCTGAAAAGCTATCAGATTCATTTTTGTATTTTACATCTAATGGCTTCCACTTCTTATTCCATTCATTTGACATCTTTTTATATAGATAGAGTAAACTAGTATTAAGAACACTGTATGGGAGAGCATGATTCTCCATTTGTTTGTTGAACTTGACACCAATTTGTCCATCTAAGTCTGGGTCAAATGAAACTTGACTACGCTGACGCTCGGTTGTTGTAAATACACGATCGCTAATTTTGGAACCAAGTTGTAACGCACTTCCAACACAGCGAACACCGCCTCGAATAAAGTGAAACCCCTTACGATCAATTGCAAGCGGGCTATTTTGAGGAAACCATTCTTTTTCTTTTTCAAATGAGGCTCGGTTGACTTGAATAATGAAAACTTCGAGTTGACCAAGTCGGTCTACAGGTGGTGGCAATTCTTCAAGTTTTTTCATAGAAATCTTTTTCGCTTTTTTTCCAGTATCAACCTCTGTGTATTCGTAATACACAGGTGTAGCTGTCGTACCTCCTGTCATTTTTTTTCGAGCAAGCATCCGCGATTGACAAATCATTTCAATCAATCGAACATCCTTGCCATCTTTGTAAAGATGAAAGATTGTAGAATAGGACTCATCAAGATGGGCTTGGCGATCGTTTACATAAAACAGATCTTTTGTTTTAATTTTAATAATTGAACCAGTTGATGGCTCGACAGAAATGGCACAATCATTATGTAGATTATTGTAGTTTGTAGAAAGCCCCTTTACCAAATCTAGTACACAGCGTTGCGAAGTAGGGCGGCGGTCTGATAACAGGTTACGTATCTCGATATACGTTCCGCGTGTCTGTTTTTTGTATTGTTCGAAATGTGAAGGAGTAATGTGTTTCTCTGCCCAATCCTCTGTGACAGCATCACATACATCAGTTGGTACAAAGGTATCAAGTTCCTCCATTTGTTCAATATTCATACGAACACCAACCATTGTACCATTTTCTTTTTTGCTGATTATGGTAATATCAGAACCAAGTGAGATAAACGCATATTTCATACCTACATGAAATTTTCCAATGTCTCTGCTGTGACGTAACTTGAGACGGTTGAAGACAATAGCATCGCGTAGTTCTTCAATTGTCATTCCTACACCATCATCAATGATAGAGATTCGATGAAGGCGTTGTTCTTTAAAATGCAGAATGATGCGAACATGCTTGGAATCACACGTTACACTAACGGAGTTATCAACCAATTCATACATAGCGGTATACAAATCGTATCCCATTTGGCGAATCTCAAGAACTTTGCCATTGAAATGTGGCGCATAGGATAAATCGTTGGACATGGATAGAATGATGACAATTGTAGTGTGCCTGATTTCATAATTTATACATGCTTCAATTTTATTTTCATGATATTGGAAATTTTATATCGTAGGCGCACGCAACATACCGCCCTTTGCGTCAGTGGATGGATTGGGCTGAGCAGGAGTGATCACTGGTGGTTTGATATAGCGAAGTTCTTCGGGTTTGGGAATAAATCCGTATGTCTTGAATAATTTATCAGTAAACATATAATCATTCGCAGAAGGATCGAATAAAACTGCGGGTACACAATGTACGCCTGTTTTTCCAGTAATTTGTTGATAGGTTGTCTGCGAAACAGGCTGTGTAGGATCACGCGATAACGCAATCGACCAACATAACTTGGTTTGTTCGACCACCGCATCGGTGCGGTCAGGTGGAATGGTCATAAAATCTTCTGCTGTTTGTAATACACCGTACATGGTACCTGATTCATTATCCGTAACACCGAGTTTGGTTTGAGTATAGGAAAGACGGAGATTGGTAATAAAATCCAAATCTTCAGACGGATCATAGGGAATTTCACGAAATCCAGATGTATTTGCGTTACTAAAAATAAGGACCTTACCATTATAATCCGTAATTGGATTAATAAGAAGACGTCCTTCTTGTTTTTGACGGTAAAAGGTTCCACCATCCAGTTCATTATTAAGAAAACGATTTTGAAAGGGGGCAAGCGCTTTGGCGACGTTTGAATAATAATCCAATACCAATTTTGATTTATAAGAACCAGGGGGCTGACGAAGAAAATATAACACAATCACAACGGGATCGGTGGATTGTTGACATGAATCCGCAAAGGCATATAAGTTGATTTTGTCACATACCGCCTGTAGATTCGAATGAGTACTGTTATTACACATCGGAAGATTGGAGGTATAGCGAACAATTAGTTTTCCTTGTCCATCGCGTACAACCAATTGTGGAAAGTATGCAGCAGCGGAGCCTGTCGTACAATCATCTAAGTAATCGATATCGAGAACAAAGACACGACATCCCGCATTGACTGCCATTTGAACTGCGACATCGGGATCAAAATAGCCGTTGGTCATGGGTCCGATGTATCCTGTAAAGCGACAGGCAAGCGCATAGAAGTTAATAAAATTCTGCTGAGATTCGGGCATAACATTTTGCGAAAGCAAATCACGAACAGGGCGTTTGGATGTGGCAGTTGAATTATATTTGTTACTAACGGCAGTAACTTGACTAGTATATGCGGTTTCACTCTTAAACGCATTGGGATCAGTAGCAAATCCTTCCGCTCCGCATACGTTAAATAACTGGCGATAGAGTACTAAACATAATAAAAGTACACCGAGGAAAAGAAGGGCATATTCTATCTTCCCCATTCTATGACAACTTAAGAAGTTTATTTAGAGTACATTCTCGCATTTATCCGTATTGATATCTAATAAGATAGAGTAGCTTATAAGATAACAAAAATGAACAACTCATTTACTCTTCATCTTCCTGAAGAACTTTGAGGCGTTTAACAAGAACACCTGCTGATTTTGCCCATGTATACTCGCCCGCCTTTTCTTTACCTAGCTTGGAATGAAGCTTACGTAAATCTTCATCAAATACGTATCGTTCCATCGCCTTGGAAACCGCTTCGGGATCTACAAGTTGAGCCTCACCTGTCACAGAATGATGAGCTTGGGGAACATAGACACGCATGGAAGGCTTAATCATAAGAGAATTGTTAGAATGACAATATTCAACGTGACCATTATTCTCAGGAACAATTTGAGGAACACCCACTGACATGGATTCAAAGGTACACAGACCAAAGCCTTCTCCTTCCGCGCAGGATAGATTTACATCCGCACAATTGTACAACATGTTGATGTCTTCATCACGATAGCAAGTGTCTTTGGAAGTAATCATCAATCGATTACCATACATATCTACCGAACCACCGTGGAGTTTGATTTCGCGGGCAAAGATTTCAAAGAGTGAAAATCCGCCATTCTCACCTTTATCTGCTACAATCAATCCGAAAATAGGCTTAGTTGGAAAACGAGTAATCAGTTTGACAAATGAGATCACCCACAAATCGAGACGTTTACGTGGGATATTCTTGTTAAGAGAGGTAAACAAGAAGACATCTTTGGGAAGGCCAAGTTGTTGTCGCGCGAGATCCTTAGGAATGGTACGAAACATCGCAGGATCAACCGCATGCGGTAGAACATCGACAGGGCGGGTAATACCTTGTGATTTAATGGCCTCCTTCCATGCCTTGGTGAAAGTGAAAATGCGTTCGACATCGCGATTCAGGACATCAATCATGGCAGAAGAAGGGGAAGCATAACAAATATCAACATAGGCCCAAATCTTAAACGTACGACGCTCGATCAATTTGCGAATGTTCTCAATGTAGGCACAAATGACAGACAAATCGTTGTAAATGAAGACAACGTCTGGCTTTTCGGATTGAATGGATCCCGCAAGCTCTGCAAGAGCAAATCCAGGTGTCTTCTCCTTATCAAGTGCGGTACCGTCGATAACTTTGACACGAGAAGGGTAGGCACGACTAAGATCGGCATTGAGCATTTTTTGGGTTCCGAAATGAACCAAATCGAGCCATGGATTCTTCTCAAGTTGTTGAATCAAATTAAATACAACTTTACTATATCCGTTTACTTGATTGACATGGGTGGAAACAATCATCAGCTTGATGGATTTTTGTGAACTGGTGGTTGAAGTCGCAGAACTTTGTGCCATGGATTGAATCTCGTTAACAAAATTGGATAAATCGGACATCCTCTACGGTAGATATTTTGTTTCCGCTTTAGGTGTGTATAAATTGTAAAACATAGATAGAGATGTCAAAGAGTCGTAAGCGTAGTCAGCGTCGTAGCAAACGAAGTAAAGGTGGCAACAATGTTGCGCCAGCCACTCCAGCGGTCGCAGCGGAACCGGTCGCCCCTGTTGCGCCGGTTGCTTCCGCACCGGCTGCTTCCAATGGTGGAAAGCGCAAGACCCGCAAGGTGTCCAAGGGTGCTTCGGATTGGAATAAGAAAGTCATGATGGTGTATCATGAGATGAAGAAGAAGAATCCGGCTGTGAAATTGGGTGCGGCTATGAAGGAGTGCTCTCGTCGTAAGAAGCGCGGTGAATTGTAATTAGGAACATAATATAAATATTTTAGTATCGTCAAATAGAAATGCCGACACCAAAGTGGACAAAACCATCTACAACTACGGTTCATCGAGTTCGTCCTGCCACAGTTCCCAACATTCAGAACTTTCAGATCAATTATGACAATGGAGCTTATATTGTTGTTAGTATTGATGTAAATAGTTATAATGATTTCTATTATGTACCTGACTATCCTGGATATACTGGTGGCAGTACAGGTGGATTTACAGCACCATCCTGGTTAACCGCATGTAGTGTATATAATAATAGTGGAAGTTTATTGTATCTCATAACGGATCTGGATGGATTGTACGCGAATGCGGGAGGAAATCTGAATCCGTTTATGAATCAATATACTTTTCCCGCATTTGCTTTTTTTACCACGGATCAAAATCTGTACTCAGAAAGTCCAAATAATTTGGTTATTGTAAATTATGGATATAATACAAACGTTGTATCGGTAACCTCAAGTTATTTCACCTATACATGTTTTAAAGAGGGATCAAAGATCTTGACAGACAAAGGATATCAATTGATCGAAATGTTGCGAAAGGGCGACAAGATCCAAACGTACAAACATGGTCTTGTTCCGATCGATATGATTGGATGTCGGCAGATCAGTCATCCTGCGAGTTCGGATCGGATCGTGGATCAATTGTACAAATGCTCTCCTTCAGCCTATCCTGAAATGTCGGAAGATCTCGTGATTACAGGTGCGCATTCGATTCTCGTTACAAACTTCAAGGACGAAGATGAAAAACAGCGCGCGATTGACATTAATAAGGGATTCTATATCACGGATGGAAAGGGTCGTCTTCCTGCGGCGGCGGATGAGCGTGCTACTGTATATGAGATTCCTGGTACGTATACCATTTATCATATCGCATTAGAACATGATGATTACTATATGAACTATGGCGTGTATGCGAATGGTCTACTAGTAGAAACATGCTCTAAGCGTTATATGAAGGAGCTTTCTCAAATGACATTGTTGGAGTAAGTATATAACTAAAATATATAACGTCGATAGAGATGCCAAATAAATTTTTACCTCCGCCTCCTGTTTCTGAACGAGTACCTTTTCCTCCTCCGCATTCAACTACGGTTCGTTCTGCCTCATTAAATCCATCCAATATTCAGACATTTCGCGTGGATTATCAATATGGGGTATATATCATTCTCAGTGTGGATGTGAATAATTATTATGATTTTAATTTTGGCTTTGGATCATATCCTGGTCCACCATCATGGCTTTCTCAATGCGATATTTATTACAGTGGTTCCCTTCAATATAATTTATCATCCATTTCAGGAATTGTATGGGATTCTAATACATCCCATCCATTTAATGATCCAACTAATCTTAATGCGACTCCAGGAATTGCCTTTTGGACCTCCGATGGAAACATTTATGCGGATTATTATGATTTAATGTCGATTTCAAGTCTTTCTTATAATGATATTTATATTACAAATATATCGTTTATGAATCCTTGCTTCAAAGAGGGTTCCAAGATTTTGACAGAGAACGGCTATCAGCCAATTGAACAGTTGCGTAAGGGAGATAAGGTAATGACATATCGTCATGGCTTGAAGGCTATTGATATGATTGGTTATCGAGAGATCTATCACCCTGCGAACGCCCAACGCACGCAAGAACAATTATATAAATGTTCACCCAGCGCTTATCCTGAATTGATAGAAGACCTTGTTTTAACAGGAGCGCATTCGATTCTTGTCACAGATTTTAAGGATGAAGAAGAGAAACAACGTACGATCAAGGTAAACGGTGACATCTATGTAACGGATGGAAAAGGACGACTGCCTGCGTGTGCGGATGAACGTACGACAATCTATGAGATTCCTGGTACGTATACCATTTATCATATCGCATTGGAACACGATGATTATTACATGAATTATGGAGTGTATGCCAATGGGCTTCTCGTAGAAACATGTAGCAAGAGATATTTGAAGGAACTATCTCAAATGACATTACTAGAATAAAAAATACCATAATCTTTCAATTCATCGACCTCGTTGGCGCTTTCATTGCGTTGATTTTCTATATTGCTCTCATTGTATCAAGAAATAATACAACGAAAGAAATACTTATTATTGAAAAGGAAAAAAATCAACATGTGAAGCATCTTAGCATTTCTTGAAGTGATACTGTGAATTTGCGGTTGAAGACAGTAAATGAGATTCATTTGAATAAACTTGCACAGGCTTTCTTCACACGTTGTTTCCATGCGTTCCAACGAACCATCATAATAATTCGTATGTTTTCTCCTATTTTTTCATTTGCGAGAACAGTAGCAGGTTGTGTCCAGTTGTATAAGGAGGATAATCCCAAATTTGCTTCAATCCATGCGAGATATTTTTCATCAGTAATGGTGGTAATTGGTAATGTACCTGATTCGAGTGCCTCATATAACCGAAACGTTTCTGGATTCTGTCCTTTAAGAATAGGGCAAAATTTACTATTTCCCATATGAGTCAAATACAGTTTCTCTTTGGTAGCAGTGGGATGGTTCCAATGAGGCTGGAGATGACAACTATAAGGGACAAAGGAGACAAACTCACGAAGTTGTGTAGAACGTTCGAACCAATCGGTTCCATGAAAACTCCACATCAATTCACGTTCAGTAAACTTTTTAGGAGGTTGGGTAGGATGTTGATGATATCCAAGGGGTGCGGTAATCACATGGGGCATTTTGATTACTTCATCGCGTAGATAATTACGTAATACAGCAGTACACATGGAATAAGAGTAGAATGTAATATCATCTGTTCCGAATTCATCGCTGAGGTGAATGACTTTAAATGGAATCTGTGACATTTCTAGCTCTTGGAATAATCGAATCATTTGAGGAACATAAGGACGCTGTATAAGGAACCAAAAGTTGTGTCCAATTTCAGTTTTATCAAGTAAAGGGGTAAATTGAATAGGGAAAGGTAAGATTTCATGTAGCCATTTCATTTCATAGGGTTCGTTCATGGATTGTTCACCTGGAAAGAAATAAACCAGTTGTTCTAATGGAGGTGTCGTTCCAATTCGAATCGATTCCTCTTTTTCAATCAAATCATCTTTATCCATTACAGTAGCGCCTTTCTCAAATGGAGCTAAATCCTCCTGTGTAAAACATTCCTTATTGTTCCAAATGTCACTATCAAAGGTATCCTCGCGATGAAGGTCATTGAATTGTGAGTTTACATAGGTTTCATCATCTTCTTGAAAACAATAGGATAAGAGAGGATTGGTAAAATATTTCTTAAGACCAACAGAGGGATGGCCAAGAAGATGATCACTTACAGTAAACGATTTGTTTTCTGATTCAAACATATAGGTCATGAGTTTCTGTGCACCAGCACGTGTTAAAATGTAACTATAGGCACAGAAGTGAAACACAGGAGCAGGAACAGGGCCAAATAATGTATTGGGTTGAATAAATGACCAGTACTCATTATACTTTTCAGATACCAATGGCAAGGCAGGCTTATTAGGAGGAAGAACACCACCCAAATAAAGTAAATCCGCATCAGATGGAATATGTGTAAGATAATCGTTCCATTTGTCTAGCCATCCTTTCTGAAATCGAACGTCGTCTTCTAATACGAGAAAATAATCACCCTCGGTAGCGACAGCGATTTTACTCCATACTGAGATATGACTCAAATTACAACCAATAATGGATTTCTTCCATTGAAATTCGTTTTTACTAAATAGATTATAAATAAACTCATTCATTTTAAGTGTTTTTCCATTTACACCAGGGATACGCTCAATGATAGATTCCAAATAGGGTTCGGCCTTGATTAATTTTTCTAATCGGTCAGGACGTGTATCGAGATTGATTACATAAGTCGTATGAATACCGTTAATTAAACTCGATTGTGTAGATCGTCTAGGAACGAGCGCCATCATTCGTTGACAAATACGAGTTAGCGTGTCCAACGCCTTTTTCTTCTTTTCTTCGTTAAGAATGGGGGTAGAAGCAATGGTAGCACACATGGAGGGGTTTGCTTCGAGTTTCTTAATAACATCCACAACACGTGAAGCATCGGAAATGGCCGATAAATTCAAGAATGAATTGGGTACAAAATCAGAATCGGTATTGGAATCGCCCCAATAGAGAGGGACACAACCTGCCATTTTGGCATGAAGTACTTTCTCGGTGATATAACCAGGAACTTGGGCATTTTCAAAACTAATGGTGAATTGATGATCGGCAAAAAAGGCATGTTTTGATAAATCACCACAACCACCACCAGGATATTTGAGGGCCAATGGACCACCGATGTTATTGTATAACGCCCCACCACTATTCACTTTTTTATACGCATTCACTGCCTGAAATACCTCATTTCGAAGGGTACAAATGGGATTGGTGACAACAAATCCACAGAACTCCTTGCGTTCTCTAAATCCAACCGAATGGGGTGTCATAGCAAAATGAACAGGAATGCGGATGGGATTGTCATCGGTATTGGTAGGAAGGGAGGTAGAGTCAGAAAACCAATCAATAAAGGTCATCCATACAGGGAGACGAACATGTTTATCATCTTCTACACGCGAAGATGTCAAGTATAAATCAAATCCAGAGGGTTCATTCCAATGCTCGGCGGTAAAAAAGACTTTAGGAGCGGAACATGAAATTTGTTTCCAATTTTCGCTATAAGGACCACATAGAATAAGATGAGGGGTAATAGAAGAATCATATGGTACTCCTTCTACAACAATAGACGATCCAAGATGATGGCGAATGGCATCGGTGATAAAATTCGAATTGTAATTAAAACCAGGCCACATGTCTGAAAAGGCAACAAGTAAATGAGAATCAAATAAAGGAACATTTGATTTCACTTCAACCGGTGCTACAGAAGATGCTACCGCAGGTGCTACCGCAGGTGCTACCGCAGGTGCTATAGAAGATTCTACCGCAGTTGGTACTACAGGAGGTACTACAGAAGGTGCTACAATAGGCGTTACAGAAGGCACTTTACTAGTCAAAACAGGGGCGGAAAGAGTTTGCTCAACAATGACTTTCCACGTATCTTGCTGAGCAAAAATACCATACTGTGTTAGGATCGCCATTCGAATATCGGATAGAGCGCTATAAAATGAATTTGGCGAATTCACAAAGGTAGAGAACGCAGAACACATTCCACGAATTTCATTTCCTTTATAGAACATGGATCGAAGAATGGGATGAAGATCACGCAAGACAGGACTATTATGAATAACAGGAAGTCCCATCCATACCGCATTCAATAGTCCAATACGCAGAGAGATAAATCGTGAATGAGAGAAAAGAATCGAGCGATCAGAGATCCATGTGTGAAACGGCTCTTTTGGAGCCATTTGAAGTGGCAAATTCCCACTTTCAATATTATCAAGAACATTTTCTTTTAAAAATCGATTGTCTTTAATAATATCCATATTATGAATCAAATACTTTGCATTCAAGATATTTCGTTGACATAGTTCACGAATCGCAACTAAAGGCAAAACAGCGGAACTCGTATTTTCTTTGTTTTTCTCGGCAACATGAACGGTCCATGATTCATTATCTAGAAATACTCCCATTTTGCCTTTTGAGTAGTGTTCCGCAACAGCAGATGACCAAATAAAGGGGACACAACGAATGGGGCAAGGAAAAAGAGTTTGAATGGAAGGAATGGTATTGAGAGGATTCAACACGTCCCAACACCAAATTTCATGTACATATTGCATACTGCGTGATACATAGGGTGTTTCAATATAAACGGACGCATCCATCTCAGTAAATTGTAAAAACGTACGAATAAAAACGACTGTTTTTTGTGCGAACACTTTACGAACATCAGGATGAATTCGACCATCAATGTCAATCAATAGATCTACATTTGGCATTTCATAGAGATTGGTCGTTGTGACATTAGTTGGCATAGGATAATCGGACCACCATTTTGTATCACTGTTACTTTGGTCAACTAATACAACGTCAAATCCGAGGGTTGTCATTAATTCATGGAGGAGTAATGCGGTTTGATTCCAGCCACTATAGAATAAGTCATCACTCGCTCGATATGTAATTCCCACACGTGGCATTCTATTAGCTTGTAATCAAGACTAATCTTTATACTGAAATGGAGTTAATTATACTAGCTCTTTCCATCGACGTTGAATATCAGGGTTGTGAATACTATGTTTCCACATCAAACGAGTCGCATGGGTCTGATAAATATTCATGTTGGTTTGATGATTCTGAATCGCGTTCGCAAGAGTTTCAATGGCGTTATCCCATTCATTAAGAGAATAATGATATCCATAGGTTTCCCAGCCATCGGAATTATGAACAATGGGGAAATTCGCATACATAAGTTCAAGTGTCATATAGTTATATGCATTATTCCATTGATGGGTCAAGAAACAGGCAGAACGGTTCTCAGTTAGAATGGTATGAATTTTTTTACGTTCATATAATGCAACACGACCTGAACGATAGAGCTCTAAATAAGGTAGTAAATTGTTATGAGCATTGGACGATAGTTTCAAACGGTCTCCATTTATAATTTGAACATTGCCCTTCCATTCAGGGTATTTCTTTGAGAAGGCTTCTACAAGCAATAAGGAGTAAAACGTACATTTCTGAAACGAAATGTTCGGATCAACAATGACAACATCTACCTTCCGCCAATCACTAGGAGCAACCCATTCAAACTGTTCCTTGTTTCCATATTTAGTAAGAAGAAATGAATCCCATACGTACGGGACAACACGGCTATTTTCAATAGGAGTACGATTTAACACAGCAGCATATTCCACGTGCTGGTGATAATGAGGACTGGTCCAAATTTCATCAATTTCCCCAACAATATGATGATTAAAGAACATATTGCTATAATTCTGAATGGTTTCAATATCAATGTTTAGAATGTTTCCGAGATATAATTTTACAATCTTAGCACCGATACTACGAAGGTATCCTCGTGTAATCGAATCCAAACTCATTCCAATTTCAATAAAGGCTCGAATGGGAAGTTGTTTTTGGACCATTTCTTGTGTAGTAATGGTACGATAGGATTGAATAAACGATTTCTTTTCCGTATTTTGAACGGAATGTTGTAACAAATAGGATGAATATCCCAGACTTTCAAACAGATGATATAATACAACAATATTTTGCGTGAGGCCATTAATAAACAGTGTTTGATCATTAACTTCATTGGTGGCTAAAATAATAATTTTACGTGATAAGGGTGTATGGAGTGGAGTAGCAGTATTGATTTCTAGCTCTTCAGATGGAAGGATGGTATTTCCAGGAAGATAATCTTTGGGCATTGGGTCGTCTTCAGAAGGCATATTATCAAGACTACATAACAATATCTTTAGATGATAGAGATGTCGATCCCGTCTACCTTTCCGAGTACGAATTCGATTCCTCCTCCGTGTTTTTATGATATAAGAGGTTTTGCCTATTGGTTAAATCAAAATCCAACTTATAAACAATACTTTATTAATTATCCGAGACAATTTCCTACATTATTATCTACTACCAATTTAATTGCTTATCAGGGGTATACTGGATATGATCCTCAAAATGTACCACTAGATTTAAATGTAAAAACGATGTCACAAACACAATTGATGAAATATACCAATCAATTAAATTTATTTCGACAAGTATATGCTTATAATTCAAATGCGTATGTCAATTATGTTACCAATGGGACAACACCGGCCTATTGGCGATTTCAGACGTACAATGATAAGAATGAATTCAAATCGGCAGTATCATTGGTGAATAAATTGTATCCACTTCAAGCCATGGCGAATGGAGTAAACGCATCAGGGGCAAGCTTAGGATGGATCATTCCCTTTCCACTATAAATTCTATAATATAATTAGGATATGAATACCAATTTTGATTCGTCAACTATTACACGAATGAATCAAGTACGGGCAATGGCTTCTTATCGAAAGTCATTTGCCTACGCAAATAATCAAGGAACAGTGACAGTTGTTCCAGGACAAACTTCGAATCTTGACGCATCTGCTGAAATGGATACAACCGTGGGAGGTATCTATTGTTGTGGTCCTGTTACGATTGTACCACCCACCAATGTATATACTCCAAGTGTTCAGTATGCGTACTTTTTAACAGCAGGTACAACAAGCTGGACAGCTCCTGCGACATGTGTAAGTCCCATTACATATTGGCTTATTGGAGGTGGCGGTGGAGGTGGTGGTGCGTATGATCAAGGAGGAGCAGGAGGCGGTGGCGGTGGGAGTGTAGTCACAGGAACATACTCCATTGCACCAGGTCAAACCTATAACATTGTTGTAGGAGCAGGAAGTCAAGAAGGTCAAGGTAGTCATGCGGGATCATTGACCGCTAATCCGCCGAATAATTCAACGCATGAAACATGTGGAGGAGTGGGAGGAGCATCACAATTTGATACAACGAATTCAGGACCACAAGCTCCAGGTGGTGGATTCGGTGACACGAGTCGATATGCTCCAGGAGGTGGTAAAGCAGGAGGAACACAAGGTACATCCAGCATATCATCATTAGGTGGTAATGGAGGTGGCGGTGGCAGTTCAGGCGGAGGAGGTGGTGGAGCAGGAGGAAATGGTTCCAATGGAACAATAGGATATGGTGCTATACCAGGAAGTGGAGGAGCAGGAATCAGTCTAACCTTTCCAGGAATCAATTCAGGAAATGCGGTGACGTATGGAGCAGGAGGAAATGGAGGAACGGATCCTATTTTATCTAGTATCAATGGAACCTCTGCAACAAACAATACAGGAGCAGGAGGTCAAGGCGGTGGTTCGACATCAAGCAGTCAAGCATCAGGAGGAGCGGGTGGTTCGGGCCTCGTGGTGATTCAATATTCCGCTTAATGTAAGGTAAACAAATAGAGTAACTGATTAAGATTCGCCATGAGTTCATCACGAATCGTGATCAAATCCGCATCGGAACCGGCGCGCAATGATTTACTAAGAGGTCCCTGAAGGTGTTTGGTGGCGGCTTTGATCAAACGTGACGCACCTGCTTCTGTTAAGTTGTGTAAGGTAATGACTGCTTTCGCACCAGTTAACTTGGGTCGACCATATTTTCCGATATAGACTTCAACAAAGGAGTCAATGTTTTTTTCGATCTTTTCTAGAATCTGATCGGTCGCAATGTGACGAGCATAGACACGAGTTTGCCAATGGTAGAGTTTGATCTGATCGCGTAGATGGAGAAAGAAATGAATATGATCCGCAGACATTTGATCGGATCACAGAAATAAAATTGAATAAATAGGTCACATCCATATTCAAACAACCCGTAGATGTGTAGTATTTGTAAACCGATTTTAAAAAATGTTCGAATCCCTCACGAGGAGTTTGTTTGTCCGATTCGAAATAGTCGATATTGTTCCACGTGTGCGAAATATGGTCATTTGACCAAGGCCTGTCCTGCGAAACCATCGCGCTATTTTACGGAGCCGGCATTTGTGGAACAATTGATCTCACCGTCGGATCTGAAAGAATTCAAGATCACGACCCGAACTCCATTACCAGTCACACAACAAGAGGAACCGCCTCAACTGTTAGAGATTGCCGATAATGATAAAGCGATCGCGGCGTATTTATCTGCGAGATCGATCAAAGGAAAGGGATCCAATAAGAGAAGAATATTAGAAGAATATGCCGAATCCATCCATAAACGGGTGGTTTATATAAAATAACAGACATACATAGAATGAGACATACCAAACGAAATAAACGTCACACACGCAAAAAGAGAAAAACCCAGCGCAAACGCTCTTTTTTACGTAACATTCGTTATAAGAAGGGTGGTTCAAAAGAGGATGACGTTATTATAGCGGGACCATTGGGAGTGATGACGGAATCAGAATACAATGATATGATGACAAATCGCGATCGAAATGGGGTAGATTACTAACTATCCGGTTAACGCGTGTTTGTTTTTGATAGGAAACGTTCTCGTGAACAATAGACGGATGTCCGCATTGCGAGAGAATGCTCCGCGAAATCGAGTGGAGTTTGCCGCATGGGATGAGGTAGAAGTGGCACCTGATTTATATGATACAGGAGTACCAGGAAAATATCGTTCGACGGTATCAAATATCTTATCAAAACATTGTACGGAAGTGAAATTATTATCAGAGGATACGATTCAAACGACTTCTCATCTTTCTAAAAAGAAATTGAAAGATCTGATCACGAAACAAAATAATGAGATCTTTTCATTTTTGATCGATCCTGAAAGGGTTCCTCCTGCCATGGGGGCGGCAGAAACGATCTTTCGAAGATATGGTCGTGAAGTTCCATCGATCAAGATCCAACCGACCGCATCGATCGGAACCGAGCTGAAGTTGGATGTGACATTGGATCAAACCTTGAACGAATTTAATGATGAAATCATGCGAACTCGTACAAATAATGGAATACATGATTTTATTTCAACATCACGATGGTTATCAGGACAATATAAAACACTTGGAGAAGAGGTATTGCGTTTGGAAACTACATTATTTCAAAAGATCGATGTGTTAGATAAACTTCATCAGAGAATTCCAATGATTACAGGATTAACACATAATGAATCATTGCCCGAATTGGTAGAATCATTTCTAAAATATGCGGAATCGGTTTATGAATCATCACATTTTGAAGAGAATTATCGTCAACTGATGGTTGCATATAAGAAATGGAATGTCTGTCGAGAGTTATTAGCGGTTCAGACATTAATGAAAAAAGATACATCGGAACCACCTTGCTCGATTTGTTTATTGGAATCGGTTTGTTATACAATTGTTCCGTGTGGACATACGTATTGTAGTGGATGTTCAAAGAAGCAGAATACAACATGTTTTATTTGTCGTGGACCGATTCGAGAACGGGTAAAGTTATATTTTGCGTGACGCTTAAAATCAAGCTTATGGCTCTTAATTCAGCTATGGCTGAATACTAACCTGGAAGTCATTGGGTCGTAATGCTACATTTCGAAGGGCTTCGCGTTGTTCTTCATTTAATTCGGTCACTTCGCATACACGTTGAAATAGTGTTTCTGCTACAGAATACCACAATTCATATAGAATATTCTGAGCAATGGACTCGTTACTTGACATGTTGATACTTTATTTATCCATGTACCACAAATCAAATTTTACATAAAAGGGTTTAAACCAGTACCCCCTTTTATGTATAATTGGGAATGGCGGAAGAAGAATCACAAGCACTTACTACCCCACAGGAAAGTGAGTTGTCTATGTTAACCCACTCCATTATTGAATGGCGTCGTTTGAAAGTGTTGAATGATGGTCGAAAACAAGAAATGAAAGAAGCGAATACGAAGATGAAGGCATTGGAGGAAATCATTGTTCGAGTGATGAAGAGTCATAACATTGGAGCATTGGATTTGAAGAATTCAGGTGGACGTGTGTTGTTTAAGAAGCAGAAGCGTCAAGGTGGAATGGGTCAGAAGGCAATGGAAAAGTTGATTGCGGAGCACCTAGAATCACAGGAGAAGGCAATCAATTTAATGAAGTATATTCAAGAACACCGTGAAGTGATTATTAAGGAATCCATTCATTATGAAAAAACGGATGAGTAGATAGAAATGTTACAAGATCTATGTCGCGCTGGAGTGGAATGCATGACGGATATGTCCGGATCATCATCGCATCGTCAAGAGACATATAAGGATGTCGTGGCGTCGATTTTGGCGTTTATTGTTGCCATTTTGATTTTGTCGTTTGTTGGCAAGTATTTATGGAATAGTTCGGTGGCAGAGTTGTTTACCTTTGCCCGTCCGGTCTCGAGTGTATGGCAGATTATTGCGCTGATGTTGTTGATGTCGATCTTCCGTTAAGAATTTACTTGTTTGTAAATAGAACTATGATCTTGCCTATCCTTATTATTGTGTTTCTTGCGATCATTGGATACATCGTTTATGCGAACTGGCCCGCTGCATCATCCGCTTCAAGTGCGGCCATGCCCGCTCAACCATGTGATTCATGCGGAGCACCAATGCCTCCAGCGAGTCAGTCATGTCACTCGTGTGGAGCTCCGAAGGCTTCTCATCCAACTCCGTCGTCGGGTTCGTGTAATCAATGTGGAATGCCGAAACCGCAATGTGGATGCCCGAAGAAGCAGGGTGGATGCGCATTTTGTTAATAGAAGATGACATGTACATGTTGTACAATAGATCTTTTAATCAAGAACAATAATGAAAATACGCCATCCAATCGGTAAATTCAATCTGGTCGGTACGAATATGATCGCAGTATTCCATCCACTGAATGAGCGCAACGGTGGCAATATAAATCACCGCGCGTTTAGATATCATTCTGCTATTCAATAACATAACGACTTTAGATTACAACTTACGAGTAAGACGACGAAGCAAGGCTTTTGCTTTCTTAGCAATGGTGGTATGTTTCCATTCACGAGCACGGGAAAATGCGGAATGAACACCACGAGGATTGATGCGACAGGTGCGACGAGTACAAATGGGGAATGTTTTTTTGGGTCCCAAAAAGCATTTTTTACCGCATTTCTTCAACATCACCGTACGCTCATGTACGCTTGGCTTCTCTTTTTTCCATCCACGGGTAACAGATTTCTTACGAGTATGACGCATCTCTACTAACTTTTTAGGAAAAAGTTATCAAAAACGATTTAAAATACCTTTTTAGAAAAAGTTAT
>Ga0164296_1001747_pt1 | contig 22445 bp, 21 predicted proteins | sample GEODES057metaG_FD_113533 | JGI IMG/M metagenome (GOLD analysis project Ga0164296, IMG submission 113533) | Dystrophic lake water microbial communities from Trout Bog Lake, Wisconsin, USA - GEODES057 metaG | ecosystem: Environmental > Aquatic > Freshwater > Lake | place: USA: Trout Bog Lake...
AGATTACAAGAATGCCGAAAAGTTTGCATCGTTAGCCAAAAAAACCGCAGATAAAGTTGGTAGCCTAAGCATACGGTCAGCGGCCGCTTTGCAATTAAGCTTTGCGATGGCTGGACTAAAACGCTTTGAAGAAGCATTTCAGATACGGCGTGAATATGATGATTTAAAGGATAGCCTCAAGAGCGACGAAAATGTGCAAAAGCTCACGGCTTATAACCTGGAATCGGGATTCGCAGAAAGACAACGCCGCCTGGCTGAAGAACACCAGCGAAAGGACGAACAATACCAGGAGAAAATACAACGCCAGGGCTTATTGAGTATCATATTCTTTATCGTGATCCTTGGCATGATCGCTGTGTTGATCGTTTACTACAAGGCAAAACGCAAGCAGCAGCGTATCAATATTATCCTGGAAGAAAAAAACCACGAGGTATTGCATCAGAAAGCTAATTTGAATGCACAGGCAGATAAGTTAAATGAATCAAATAACCTTAAGGACCGACTTATATCAGTACTGGCCCACGACCTGCGTGCACCGCTGAGTACATTACGCGGCCTCTTTGGTCTATTGGAAGACGAAAGTATTACGCATGAGCAGTTTTTAAGCATGATTCCGCAAGCCCTAAAAAAGCTGGAATATACATCCGACTTTCTGGATACGCTGCTTTTCTGGATCAATAGTCAGATGGAAAACTTTACCAGCTCGACAAAAAGCTTTACTATCAAAGAAATAGCCGCTTTCGAGGTGCAAAATTATCAGGAACAGGCTGCCGAAAAAGGCATCAGGCTGCTGGATAATGTTCCCGAAACTATTGCGGTTACGGCCGACCCTAACTCCATACGTATTGTTATACGCAACCTGATCACCAACGCCATCAAGTTCTCGAAAAAAGGTGATGTCATAGACGTGACGGCAACTTTCCAGGACGAGAGTTTCATCCTGTTGTCAGTAAAAGACACTGGCCTGGGTATGTCGGAAAAACAACTGAACAAGTTATTTAAAAGCAAAGTCGACAGCGGTACAGGCACTAACAATGAATCGGGTACCGGCATGGGGCTACTGTTTTGTAAAGACCTGATCGAGAAATGTAATGGCAAGATATGGGTTGAAAGCACCCAGGGCTCAGGTACCGAATTCTTCTTTACGCTTCCAACCAGCACTGTAAAAGAGGAAGAAGTTGCCATGGCTTCCTGACACTTCTACCCCCTTCGTTCAGCTATCTGATAACTTTATTGTCCGGAACCAGCAGGCCCGGTGTTTAATCCATTGATATAATTTTGAGCCGTAACCTTTTGCGGATCGCCCTGATAAACCCAAACGGTGCTGCCGATATATTTTCTGAAAGCATCATTAACTTCGGTTAGCGTAAGTTTCTTTACATCATCGACCAAAGTAAGTGCTCTTCGCCAATTATCAAACAGAACTTCGTTGGCTACCAGTGAGGCTGCCTGCGACTGGTTTGTCTCCTGACGATAATAGAAGCCTGTAAGATAGGTGACCTTCATATTCTTAACTTCTTCTTCCGTAAATCCGGCGGTTTTCACGGTATCAACAAGTTTGTAAAACACATCAATGTATTTATCAGGCTGCGTTGTTGACACTGCAAACTTTGCCGATGATGTGCTGCCGCTTGCGAACCACGACTGCGGGGCATATGACAGGCCATTTTTAGTACGGATATATAAAAAATGCCTGTTGCCGAAAATCCTCATCGCAATATTGAATGCGTTGTAATCGGGCATACCAGGCGTAGGGCCGCTGGTGACACCTTCAACATAATTTGTGGCCAGGTCGCGCTTCTCTGCCGCAAATGAATTTTTGTAGGCCCGGAAAAAGTCCTTCTTTAAATGAAAGGGAGCCCCCGGTTTGATAGCGGCCAACAGCTGGCTTACTTTCTGCTCAATAACAGTTCTATCAAGATCGGCAACAATAACAATCGTCAACCTTGACCTGGTTAAAACAGAATGATAGTACGCTTTTGTCTCTTCGGCGCTGAGTTTTTGTATCACATCGGTAGTGCCGTAGGGGTCTTTCGCATAATCACGGCCCGCAAACGCCACTTTATCTGCATATTTATCAATGGCAGCATCCGGCTGGCTGTCCTGCTCTTTCAGGGTATTAACGGCATCCTGCCTGATGCGAAGAAACTCTTTTTCGTCAAATTTAGGGATCGTGATCGCCTCAGCATATAAAGGCCAAACGGCATCAAAGTCCATCTTGATGCAATTCATCCTGATAACTGAATAGTCTTTCACACATAAACCATAAACCGCTGCATTAACCCTATCAAGCGCATTCTTAAAGCTGTTTTTATCATGCCTCAAGGTACCACATTCGGTCAGCGCATTCAATGCAAGCGATTCGATGCCAGCTTTTTCAGGTCCGAAATTCTGTACGCCACCTTTTATTACGGTTTGAATCTCTACAATATCATTACCGCTTGGTTGCACGATAACTTTCACACCGTCAACAATCATTTCATAGCTTTTATTCGTTTGCGCAAATGATTTCTGCAGACCAATAATTGCCAGTGCGGCAACTAACACTAACGTTTTCTTGTACATCATGTTCATCTCAGTTTATTTGGCTATAAAAAATGCGTTCGCGTTAACTTGTTTATTTAGTGCGGGATCTATGATGAGTCCGGCAACCATGGGTTTACCTGCTATATACTTTTTCAGATAGCGTGCAATATCTTCCCGTGTAACTTTCTGATAATTTGATTCCTGGTCTGTGTAGAAATTGAGCGAGGTACTGCACCAGTCGTAACTAATCTGGCCCGGAAGCGTAGATGGCTTTTCCTTGGCCTGAATCGCAGTACGCAATAAAATGGCCCGTGCATCTGCCAGCTGCTCATCAGTAAAATAGTCGGCATCAGCAAAATGACTGATCTGGTTCATCAGTTCGGTATAGCACTCTTTCAGCTTATTAGGGTTAGGATTTACATAAACACTTATCGGACCAACATATTTACTTGTTGTATAATCTACCGAAACATTGGTTGTCAAACCCTTATCAACCAAAGCCTGTTGTAATTTACTGGAATTAAGTCCAACGATAGTAGAAAACACATCCGCCGCCAATAACGAAGCCGAATCAGTCAGGAATGATGGACCTTGCCAGGAGATCATAATATTTGGTGTTTGCGCAATAGTTGTCTCCTTCACAAAAAAATCACTCTTTTCCAGTGGTTTGAATGGAGGGATCGGATATTTCTGAATGGGATCAAAGCCGCTACTGGCCCAATCGCCAAAAATATTCTCGGCCAGGGCAAAGGCATCTTCGTGCTTGATATCACCGCAGATAGTTAGCAAACTATTATTCGGGAAATAGTACTTGTTTTTGATCACCATCATCTTTTCCGGTGTTGCCGAATTGATAACTTCATGGATGCCGATAGGATTTTTACGGGTGATAAGATCGCCCCACAAGTGTTGCTGGACGTTGTACCATAACTGAAATCCCGGATCACTCTCGGCTCGTTGAAACTCACCGTCAACAACCGGGCGTTCTTTTTTCATATCCTCCTCCCGATAGATCGGGAATCGAATAGCTGCATTCATAAACTTAAGGCCAGCACTCAGACTATCACGGTCGAACGTAAAATAATAATTTACCCGTTCTACATTGGTTGTACCATTCCAGATAGCACCCAGTTGCTGCGTACGTTTCAAAAACACCTCCTGGTTTGGATAGTCGCGGTTGGCCTTGAAGAACATATGTTCAAAAAGATGCGATAAGCCGCTGTATTCCGGGCCCTCGGTATACGCACCATTTTTTACCGCAATCTCAATCGTTGCAAGAGGAACCTTATGGTTTTCGATAACCAAAACCTCCAGCCCATTTGGAAGTTTTTTCCAAAAGTAGCCTGCGGGAAGGCGAAGTTGTGCATTAGCGGTTATTGCGAATAGGCTCACCAATATTCCCGAAAGCGCTATCCTGACAAATTTCAATCGCATATATCTTGTTTGTTTTGATGAAATGTTAAAGATAGTACTTCAGGCTAAAAAAGCAGATGAGCTCAAACCAAAAATTTAGTTTTTTAAATTTATTGCATAACGTTGATCGATCTGTGTCCAAAAAACGTTTCATAAATTCATTTACGACCCTAAAAGCTGGAGCTCCGGGTAATTGAAGGGTTCCAACACTTCCTCCCTATCGGGATTTTCGCTTCTGCTCGTAATAAGTTTGCTGATTGTATAGGCTTCCATATAATCCGGAGATAATGGCTTAAGCTGATCTAAAATATCACTTTTTTCCTTTTGCTGGTCCAGCCATTTCCTTTCTTCACCAGGAATAAGTATAACCGGCATACGCTTTTTGGTATTGTGTATTTTTTCCATCAGCTGGTTTGCGGCTGTGGTTAAAATAGAATAAGTTTTAATGATCTCGCCTGTTTCAGTATCTGCCCAGTGGCTATATACCCCTGCAAAAGCAAATGGTTGATGGCCCTTTAGAAAAATATAGTGAGGGTATTTATTTTTACCGGCATGCATCCATTCAAAAAAACCGTCGGCAGGGATAAGACAGCGCTTTTTACCAATATAAGATTTAAAGGAAGGCTTTTCATAAACCGTTTCGCTTACCGCATTCAATGTTTGATTGCTTAGTTGTTTTGCGGTTATGTTGTCTTTAACCCAGTGTGGTATCAGCCCCCAGTGGTACATTTGAATTTCATCAGGCTTATCGTCAGTAATAACAGGCATTGCTCTATGCGCGAACCCATCGCTGTGATAAACAGGACGATAGTCGGACAATGGGTCAAAATGCGCCGAAAAGTGGTTTTCCAGCTGATTTTTTGGCGTTGTTATCGTGTAGTGATAGCACATGGTCAGATAAAGTAAATAATAATTTCTGAGGGGAAGAAAAATAGATACTTGTTTTCAAATTCTTTAGCTTCAGGCAGGCAAACGATTTTCCTGAATTAAAAACCTGTTGATCAAAATGTTGTTAAAGAAGACAGGAGTGGATCACCTTCGGGTTGACTTATTCAAAACAACTTCATTACCCTATTCTTATTGATCAGAAAAACTCGGCTTACACCCGGGCAAATCTGTTATTTTAAAAGAATACCGAAACAAATATCCTCCAATAAGCCGTAAATTAGCGGGCACAAGCGCTGTCGCTTTGAACAAAAATATAATGGAGGTTTTCAGACCGAAAATATTTGATACCCTTAAAAACTATAATAAGGCACAATTTTATAAAGATGCCATCGCTGGTATCATTGTAGGAATTGTAGCATTACCGCTTGCCATAGCATTTGCGATAGCCTCAGGGGTATCACCCGAAAAAGGAATATTTACTGCTATCATTGCCGGCTTCCTGATTTCAGCTTTAGGTGGTAGCCGGGTACAAATTGGAGGCCCAACCGGGGCTTTTATAGTTATAGTTTATGGTATAGTTCAGCAGTTTGGTATCAATGGATTGATCATAGCGACATTCATTGCCGGTATTTTACTTATCGTTATGGGCCTCACCCGCCTTGGTAATGTCATTAAATTTATCCCCTATCCGCTTATTGTTGGCTTCACTACCGGTATCGCAGCTATCATATTTTCCTCCCAGATGAAAGACTTTCTGGGCTTAAAAATGGGTAGCGTGCCTGCCGATTTCATCAGCAAATGGGAAGCCTATGGAATAAACCTGTCGTCTATAAACATATATGCCACCGCAACGGCCGTTTTTACAGTTGTCATCATCTTGCTTTGGCCAAGGATAACCCGTAAAATTCCGGGTTCAATTGTTGCCATATTGGTTACTACTTTGGCTGTGTACCTTTTTCACCTGCCTGTAGAAACTATTGGTAGCAGATTTGGTGCTATTTCGTCCAATATCCCCGCACCGGTTATCCCACACGTTACTTTTGCGGTATTACAACAACTCATTCGCCCCGCTTTTACTATCGCAATGTTGGGCAGTATCGAATCGCTTTTATCGGCTGTAGTTGCTGATGGCATGACGGGTGGCAATCACCGCTCCAATACCGAGCTGATCGCTCAGGGCATTGCTAATATTTGTTCCTCTCTGTTTGGAGGTATTCCGGCCACAGGGGCTATTGCGCGTACAGCAACCAATATCAAAAATGGCGGCCGGACACCGGTAGCTGGCATCATTCATGCAATTACTTTACTCATTATCATGCTCTTCGTAGGAAAATTGGCCGCCTTGATCCCCATGGCTACCCTGGGAGGCATTTTGGTGATCGTAGCCTGGAATATGAGCGAGATGGAAAGTTTCATATTCGTACTAAGGGGTTCAAAAAGCGATGCGACAGTATTGCTGGCCACCTTCCTGCTTACCGTCTTTGTTGATCTGACCGTTGCTATCGAGATCGGAATGATACTGGCTGCTTTCCTCTTCATGCGTAAAATGATGCAAAGCAGCTCGGTACACCATTTGGAAGGCCGAACGGACGATGAACCAAGGCTGGGGTTGCCCGAGGGAATTGATGTATTTGAAATCCATGGTCCTTTATTTTTTGGTGCAGCCTACAAATTCAGAGATACGATGCGGTTGATCGAAAATCCAGCTCGGGTACTGATCATCCGAATGGAAAATGTTCCGGTGATAGATGCCACAGGTATTCGGGTTCTGGGTGCTGTTCAGGATGACATGGTTAAAAGAGGGACCAAATTGATTCTTTCTGAGATCAGCAGCGACCAGGTGACTGACGAACTGCAAAAAGCAAGGTTGTTGTTCCGTATCGGAAAAGGCAATGTTGTTACAACGTACGAAGATGCAATACGACGGGCGAAGGAAATACTAAGTCAATAGATCCCAAGTAAAAAGACAACAAAAAAGCGCCATGGCAGTAACCAAAGCGCTTATGCTGTATGTCAGTATTTATTAATTGTACTTTACGGTTAACGTGATAGGTACACTTAATGCCCTGGATACAATACAATTTGCTTTGGCTCCTTCAGCTATTTCTTTAAATTTTTCTGCAGAAACACCTTCAATAGGGCCACCTTTAAGTTCTAAATGTATTCCTGTAATGGTTAAGCTTGCAAAGTCAAGTTCCAAAACAGCTTCGGTATCCAGACTGGAAGGTACAAATCCTGCATCAGAAAGGGCATAACTTACCGCCATGGTAAAGCAGCCTGCATGCGCTGCCGCAATTAATTCTTCCGGATTAGTTCCTACACCGTCTTCAAAACGGGTTTTGAATGAATACTGCGTGTGATTTAATGCAGTAGTTTGTGTGGTAAGATCTCCCTGACCATCCTTGAATGTGCCATACCAATGGGCTTTTGCTGTACGTTTCATTGCTTTTCTTGTTTTAAAATGAGGTAGTAATTAATATCGCTTTTTTTAATGCCATTTTGCCCGTTCGTATTGTAAGGGCCATTTAATATCCACACCTAGCACATGTGCCGCGCGAAGTGGGAAATGAGGATCGCGCAAAAATTCGCGGGCCAATAAAACTGCGTCGGCTTCGCCGGTTCGAACAATTTCATCTGCCTGCTCTGGTGAAGTTATTAAACCAACTGCTCCGGTAAGGATTTCCACCTCCCGGCGTATTTTTTCCGCAAACGCAACCTGGTACCCCGGTTTTAAAGGAATTTTTGCCGAAGCCACATTACCACCGGTTGAACAATCGATAAAATCAACTCCTATACCCTTCAGCACTTTGGATAACTTAACCGACTCTTCGGCTGTCCATCCACCTTCTGTCCAGTCTGTTGCTGATATTCGCACAAATAATGGCTTATCAGCGGGCCAGGTCTCTTTTACAGCTTCAATAATTTCTAATAATATTCTGATCCTGTTTTCAAATCCACCGCCATATTCATCGGAACGTTGATTACTTAATGGCGAATAGAACTCATGGATCAGGTAACCATGCGCCGCATGAATTTCAATCACATCAAAACCTGCCTTTAACGCCCTTGCGGCTGCATCTTTAAAATCGGCTTTAACTTTTTCAATACCTGCCTTGTCAATAGCTTCTGGCGATTCCTCAGTTTCTAAAAAAGGCAAAGCACTTGGCCCGAGGGTTTTCCACCCTTCAACAGCATTTGACCGAATTTGGGCGCCGCCCTTCCACGGTAAATTATGGCTTGCTTTGCGACCTGCATGGGCCAGTTGAACTGCTGAAAGTGATCCCTGCTGATGAATAAAATCGTTGATCTGTTTTAGTTTTTCGATATGTTCATCCTTCCAGATACCCAGATCGCCGGGACTGATACGGCCCTCTGGCGATACTGCTGTGGCTTCAGTGATGATCAATGCGGCACCGCCAACTGCAAAGCCGCCAAGGTGCACCAGATGCCAATCGTTCGCAAAGCCGTCGATGCTCGAATATTCGCACATGGGTGAAACCATGATGCGATTTTTAAATTCGGTATTCTTTATTTTAAGTGGTGTAAAAAGATGAGCCATTGAAAATTTATTTTGGCAAATATTGTAGTTTAACAGCAAGGCTGCCTCACAGTTTTGTAAAATCAATAAGTATTGTAATTAATTAGCTATCGGGTATTTATGGACCAACATTTTTATTTTTACAAATCAATACATCAGAAATGAAAAACTATACCACGCTTCGTTTGCCCGACGGCGGTGAAATGGCTGCCTTTACTGTTTTCCCAACGAATTTATCTGATAAACTTCCCGCCATCATGCTGTGGCAGGAAGCATTTGGGGTAAATGCCCATATGCGCAAAGTAGCTGAAAGATTTGCTGCTGAAGGTTATATCGTTATCTGCCCCGAACTATTTCACCGGTCAGCATCGGTTGGCTTTGAGGGTAGCTATACTAATTTCGATGAGGTTAGACCTCATATTTCATCGATGACGATCGATGGTCTTGAAGCCGATATCAGAGCCAGCTGGGAGTGGCTAAACAGTAAGCCGAATGTTGATGCTGAACGAATATTCTGCGTCGGCTACTGCATGGGCGGCCGGGTATCATTTATCACCAATAGTATTTTACCGGTTAGAGGATCCGTATCATACTACGGCGGAGGCATTGATAATTTAGTTGACCGGTGCGTCAGCCTGCATGGCAAACAATTGTTTTTTTGGGGCGGATTGGATAAACATATCAAATCCGAAAATATTCATACAACACTAAAGGCGATGGAAGCCGCTGGAAAAGACTTTATCAATGTCAAAATTTCAGATGCCGACCATGGCTTCAATTGCGATGCGAGATCATCCTACAACAAAGCCGCATCTGAAGAAGCATGGGCTATGACTTTAGCTTTTCTGGCTAATAGCTAATTGATCTCTTTTTCCTTTTTAACCAATAACAGTTCGTCGTTTTCCAATGGCAGGTAGCCGTATTCATAGCAAAAATGATAGGTCTTGCCGTTTTGGGTATGATAAAGACTGGTAAAGTATTCAAAGTTAAATCCTTTGCCTGCCATTTTTTGCCGGGTAGTTTTGGTCTTCCCGCCAGGATTCAACTCTTCCATGATTCGCCGGTTCCTTCTAAGCACATTATTGATATTACGCACCAAATTTGAGCTGTTGCTATTCAGCTGGTTATTGTAATTGTTGCGGCATTGATCATCGCAAAATTTCTTGTCGGCTCGCCCGTGAAGCACCTCGCCGCAGTCGAGGCAGTATCTTTCATTGCTCATGAACGTAAAGTTAAAACATATTTTATCCATTTGCAAACGCTTACAAACGGAAGCTGTCGACTATAAACGATTAATAACCGAATAATTTTTTCGCACCGCTGCAACTTTGTCTCACCGAAACGGAAAAGAAAATTAAAGATTAAAAGATCATGAACACATTAAGAAACAGCGTACGCCTGGTAGGAAACCTGGGTATGGATCCGGAAGTAAAAAGTTTTGACAACAACCGTAAGATGGCTAAAATGTCAATTGCAACAAACGAGACCTACAAAAACGAAAAGGGCGAAAAAATCACCGACACCCAGTGGCACAACCTGGTAATGTGGGGTACACAGGCAAAAATTGCAGAGGAAATACTAAAAAAGGGCGATGAAGTTGCTATTGAGGGAAAACTTACCAGTCGCTCTTATGTGGACAAAGACGGGAACAAAAAGTATTTTACCGAAGTTGTTGTAAACGAGTTCATCAAACTCGGCAGCAAAAATTAGTATCAAACCTAACCTTTATATAGCGCAGGGGCCGGTTTATTACCGGCCTCCTGCCAAATTTTCAAATTAATTTTATTGATCTGTACCTAGAAGCAAAAGAAACGGCCCGGCCCTATAAACTGCTTTCTGATAAATTGGGAAGCGATACGACAACGGCAATGTTGAAATATATTGATAAGAAGGCAGAACAGGCCGTTGAAGCAAACATTAAATCAATGGCAACTAAAAATGATATTGCCTTAGAAAAGTATGACCTTACTAATTTAAAATTCGATATAGCCAGCCAGAAAGGTGAATTAAAAGCAGATACCCTCACATGGATGTTCATTTTTTGAATCGGGCAGGTTGGCGCCAGGCTATGGATATTGTTCTTCTTCTTAAAAAAACTAATCTAACTGGTTAAAGTAATAGCCATTAGTGATCAATATTGATCGTCTTCTCCACAATTATGTGGATCACATCATCCAATTCTAAAGCCGTGGTTTCCAGGTGCTCAATTATATCTTTGTTTAAGGGGTTTGAAGCATTCTTTTTATCGAACAAATTAACCAATCCCATTATAGTAGCTACCGGTCGGCGGATATGATGTGAACTTATTGCAGCTATGTCCTGCAAGCGACGGGTTTGATCTAAAAGATGTTCCTCATTCCTTTTGTTTTCGATCAGCGTCCGAATCAGATTGACGGTACGTTCTATCATGCGCAGTTCGTCTTTGCCCGGCTCCCTGATCGTGTCATAATAAATAGCAAAAGTCGCCAGAACTTTGGCGCTTCGCGCGCTGATCACCGGTGTAGACCAGCATGCCCTGAAACCATGGGGCAAAATAAGCTTTCTATAGTTGTCCCATAGGCGGCTATTGGCTATATCACTTACGATCACCTGTTCGCGGTGGTAGGCAGCAGTACCACAAGATCCTGCTTCCGGTCCGATAGGTGCGCCGTTTATTGCTTCACAATATTCAAGCGGCAACCTTGGTGCCGCCAGATGATAAACCCTTTCCTGTTCACTATCCAATTCCAATATGGAGCAATACATTTCGGGGAAGATCCTTTCAATACCCACCAGTAGTTCATGAGCCATGCGGGCAAGTGTATATTCAGGAATAAAGCTCAGCACCAACACTTTCTTTTCTAATTCAAGTATTAATTGCTCTATTTTGATATAGCTGATATCTCGCGCAAAAACGATAAGATCTTCCTTATACGCATAGATATTCAAACGCAGCCAGCCCTTGCAATTCTTGTCGTAGTATTGCAGTGTCCGGGCAGTTTGATCATGAAAAACACTTTCAAAGGCAGATAAAATCTCTTGCTCAACCGCCATAGCATCCAATTGCCTGAAATCTGCACCGTAAAGTTCACTTTCGGGCAAACGCAGCATTTTTTGGAATGCCGGATTAAAAGCATTTATCCGCCAGTGATGGTCGAGCATAAAAAAACCCTCCGTAAGACTTGCCAAAACGTGCTGCACTTTATCTGAAATGTTTTGTGCATTACGGATATTCAGATTTTCGGCAGTATAGACACCGCTGGCATATAAAAGTTGTTCGTTATTGTCATAAACGAAGGACCAGTTAATTGCCAGAAAACTATTATTCAGGGTTTTTATTCTTACAGCGAAGCCCTCGGTATTTTTCAATTGAATGATGCTGTTGTAAAGTTCGTTGACACGAAATCTATCGTCGGGATGAGTAAGTTCAAATAGGGTTTTTTGCTGACTTTCAACCGCTGTCAATCCGGTGAAATATCGCCATGAAGCGTTGGTTGAAATAATATTCCCGGCACTATCGGTCACACAAAAAAGATCATTGGAATGATCATATAAAAAAGCAAGACGTTGATCCATAAATAGCGGACAGTTGTAAGTAAATATACAATTAAAAATTGCTTATTATGAAACCAGCGGCTAATTGTATCAGGGAGTTGATAGCGCAACCGGAATGATCTTACCGTTAAAAAACTTATGCCCGGTTAATGCAAAATCAGCAATATACTTACCCATTTCAAAGGCCATAACAGGCGACTGATAACCCGGGAATGCTTTTTCGAGCATCTCAGTCTGCGCCGAGCCCAAAGCCAGGCAGTTAACTTTTATTTGCCTTTCGGTTAATTCTAAGGCCAAACATTCAGTTAAAGTATGTAATGCAGCTTTGCTGGCTGAGTAAGCCGATAGTCCGGCGAACTTAGCACTTCCCTGAAAAGCACCCATACTGCCAATATTTATAATATGTGAATCGGGGCCCATTATGGGCAGTAAACATTGGGTAATGCGCACATGTCCGATAAAATTACTTTGCAGCATTTCAACAAAATCGCTTTCCCCTAATTCGGCAAATGGTTTATTGACAAGAGCACCGGCGTTGTTGATCAATATATCCACCCTGTTATCAAACCTGGTTTCAATAAATTGAAGCAAGTCTGCATAATCATCATGCACAACATCAAAAGCAATGGGATACAAAGTGCAATCAGGATTTAGCCCCCGGGCAATTTCTAATAACCTTCCTAACTTATCTTCTGACCTGGCCAGGGCTATCACTTTGTGCTTGCCGGTCAAAATAAGTTCCAATACAGCTTCAAATCCAACTCCGCTGCTTGCTCCTGTAATGATGATATTCATAAGGAGCTAAGTTATTAAAAATCTTAAACCACCAGCTTTTGTTCTACAGGATGCTGGATAAGATAAAACCCATCTTTGATCAGTTTATTAAGCTCCGGTTCAGTAGCTGCTTTATTTTCGAGGAATTTTCTGATATTAAGAGCCAGCTCATGTTCTATATCCTCGTGGTCAAGAATTTCCAGTATTTCTAAAGCACAAAGCCAGTCATCAGCATGATTTTTTTCAAGCTGATCCCATACGTTGCCTAACAAATCCTGATCACCTATACCGTAGCGCCTGTTTCGCACCTGCTGGTAAAGTGCATGCAAAGCCAGTGTATTTGCATCATATTGCGTATGATGAGTGCCGGTATTAGAAATTGGCGGTATCTCTTCAAATGCGCCTTTATCGGCAGCGCCGCAAAAAACTGACACAATTTTTTCACCTATTGCCATATCATATACGCCCCATGAGGGCTCGAACAGGATTTTTGCATGGTGATCTTGTACGGTGCAATCCGTAAAAGAAATGATCAGTACCCTGCCTTCCCGAATAAGAATATTGCTTACCAAACCATTTACTTTTATCCCGCTATCAAATTCAATTAACGCTTTTTTGCCCTTTTCGATGCCGATAGCCGATAGTTCGGAAAGTGACATTTGCTCTAAAGGAGTATTTGTTTCTTTCAGCTTGCCAACTGCCGAGCTAAACCCTTCCTGATGATAATCCCTTCCATGTCCATTTAATACTTTATTGCCGTACGAAAGCGTTGTTGGCCCCGATGTTTGCAGATAAGAAACCTGCCCTTCAACAATTGTAAAATTGCTGATAGTGCCGGAAACCTGCAGGCCGGAACTGTATACTACTGTACAGGGATATTTACTTTCTACTGCCTTCTGTAAACCAAAGGCTCCTCCTACCCTGAATGCCATCCCATTTGCAAATTCTTCCAGCACATCAACCAGGTTTTGGAAGGTTGGAGTTACAAACAATTGCGGTTGAGGCTTGGTGATGTCATAAGGATAGTTAACGGCATCAAGGGTGTACCAGAGTTTCTGAACCTCAGTTTGCATGCAGGTAACACTCTCCCCGATCGAAGAAAGCAATCCTGCACCATATATTTTAGGATTTTCGAGGGTACCGATCAGACCATACTCAACTGTCCACCAATGCAGCCGACTCAGGAGTGCCATTTCGGAGGGCTCGCCCATGTTTTGTTGCCGGTATTCCACTAATTCTGCCGCTTTTTGAATTTCTTTCGGATCTGCATCAGGCATCTCTTTTAAAATGGATAAGGACCGGATCGCATCATACAAATCAAAATCCTGTGCAGAAAACATAGCTTTTGCACCTATTGAGCCAAAATAACTCAGGTAGCCGTGGTAATCCTTATCGGCTATGATCGGAGCATGGCCGGCCGACTCATGGATGATGTCGGGTGCTGGTGTGTATTCAATATGCTTCAATTGACGAATGTCTGCAGCAATTACTAAAACCCGGTATGACTGATACTCCATAAATGCCGCAGGCGGAATAAAGCCGTCGACCGTAACTGCACCCCAGCCAATTTTTCCAAGAGCATCATTCATCTCCTGCAAACTGGGTATTTTTTCAATAGTTAGCCCGGCTTTTAGCAAACCCGGTATATACGGATAATAGGCAACGTCTTTAAGGTAACTGTAATTTTGCCGCATCACATAGCGCCATACGGCATGATCTACAGGCGTATAATGTTCGTAATGCTGGTCTACTATAAACTGTTTTAGATGGGCTGGCAAAGCTGCAACTTGCGGATTATTAAAATCATTAAAATAACTCATTCGTCCGGTCGGTTTATCAAGAGAATATAAAGGTAGATAAATGCTTGCTGAAGTTGAAGGCAAAGTAATTTGTTTCATAAATTGCTATACCTAACTTCGTGCCTGATGGTTGAAGATAAAGCAGGGTCAATGCCGGCGAATTCCCGGAATTGAAAAAGGCTGCTTTACGTAAAAATAAAAACATGAAAAAATTAATATTGATTGAGGAAGATACCGACATACGCGAAATGATCGCATTTGTGCTGGAGAACAATGGCTTTGAAATTTTGCGGGAGGATAAACAAATTTCTGTTGATGAAATTCTTACCATCAAGCCTCATGTGATCATTATCGGGCAAACATCTTTAGTTAAGGGAAATGATCTGCCCGCAGCCCTTAAAGCAAACGAACTATCCAATCCTATCCCGGTTATTATATATGCCCCCAACCTTGATGCGTCAAAAGTAGTTAATACCCATGCTGATGCGGTAATTGCCAAACCTGCAGAATTAGACGACCTGGTTTACCTGGCCAACCGCTTAGCCTTTAGAAATTAGCAGGGATTTTTTATTGATTTATAGGGGGCAATCCTTTTTCCATCCGCTTTGGCCTTATCACATAGTATAAACCAAGCAGTGCCACGATAATTGAGATCAGGTAAAATCCGAAACTTAAATAAACGGCCATATCGGGCTTCAGGTTAAAAAACCCCGACACATTGACAAATATTGCATCGCGAACTCCACCCCCACCGAGGCTAAAAGGAATGATAGCCGCCAACGAAGATGTTAGGAAAGACAATAAATAAGGTGCAATTTTTGTAGTAAAAATATGAAAGTCGCTCTGCGCAATAAGCAGACATATTATAACCAGTACCTGCATGGTTTGTACAGCAATAGCCTTACCATGAGAGGCAAAAAAATTGCGTGAATATTCTTTGAAAAAGCGTTGCAGGACCCAATAATAAATCAAGGTACCCACAACAAAAATACTGGTAGGCACACCAAAATGGATGTCGATTTTAGGGATCAAAATAATCAGCGCAACAGTGATCAACCCGATTGCCCAAAAACCACTGAGCCTGTCGAGTAAAATTGCCCAGAATACTTTTTTAGTAGGAAGTTTATATCGCTTGTGCAAGAGATAAATCTTATAGCCATCGCCACCGATCCCGCCGGGCAACAAAACATTATAGCACATGCCAAGGAAATATAAACGGAGATTGAAGCGATAATCTAACTTAAGATCGATGGAATTGAAAAAGCTTAGCAAACGCCATGCAGAGAAGATCATCGAAATAAAATAACAGCCAACCGCTGCAAAAAGCCAGGCCCTATCAGCGTGAGTTAGCCTGAATTGTACTTTGGCCCAGGGCACTTTACTGAATACATAGTAGAGTAAACCGCCGGTAACAACAACAATCAAAATAATTTTGATAATGCCCCAAAGCGTGCCCTTCCAGGTTTTATGCTCAACCGCTTCCTCAGCGGCCTCTTCAGCTACATCTTCTATTTTCGTCATTTTCGCTGCAAAAGTATTGATTTTTTGGATTTTGCCGCCTATCAAACGTGTTTATGCCTTATGCTATTACTTAAACAGGCAATCGAATTGTTAGATAAATAGACAAATGGGTTAACATTAAAATTTTAAATTTGCGCAAAATTTAATGGAATGGCAAAGGTAAATGTAGGTTTGGTTCAGATGTCATGTACCGCTGATAAGCAGGAAAACCTGGAAAAGGCGATTGCAAAAGTTCGTGAGGCAGCAGCAAAAGGCGCACAGATAGTTTGCTTACAGGAACTTTTTACATCGCTTTATTTTTGCGATGTAGAGGATTATAACAATTTTAACCTGGCCGAAGCCATACCGGGTCCATCAACAGATGCGTTATCGCCTTTAGCCAAAGAGTTGAATATTGTTATTGTAGCCTCTTTATTTGAAAAACGTACCCAGGGGCTTTATCATAACACTACGGCAGTAATTGATGCAGATGGCAGCTATTTGGGCAAATACCGTAAAATGCATATTCCGGATGACCCGGGCTTCTACGAAAAATTCTATTTTACCCCCGGTGATCTGGGCTATAAAGTTTTCAAAACCAAGTATGCAACATTAGGCGTGCTAATTTGCTGGGATCAATGGTACCCCGAAGCAGCCCGAATCACTGCATTAATGGGCGCCGAAATTTTATTCTATCCTACCGCTATCGGTTGGGCTACGACCCAGGACGATGCAACTAACGTTGAGCAATACAATGCCTGGCAAACCATTCAGCGCTCACACTCCGTTGCCAATGGCGTGCACGTAGTGAGTGTAAACCGTGTTGGACAAGAAGCAGAATTAAAATTCTGGGGCGGATCATTTATCTCTAACCCTTTCGGCACGGTACTTTATCAGGCTTCACATACCGAGGAAGAAGTTATAGTACAAGAGATCGACCTGCAAAAAACCGACTACTACCGTACCCACTGGCCGTTTCTGCGCGATAGAAGGATCGACTCATATCAACCTATAACCAAACGATTATTAGATGAACAATAATTATTTAGTCCATAGTCCATTGTCCATAGACCATAGTGAACATGGCTTTTAAGTTCGAAAATTTACAGGTTTGGCAAAAAGCACTGGACCTTTCTAATGAGATTAACATTTTAACCAGGAATTTTCCAAAGGACGAATTATATATATTAACTTCTCAAATTAAAAGAGCTGCTGATTCATTAGTACTGAATATCGCGGAAGGGTGTACCGGTCAAAGTAATGCAGTTTTTAAAGCCTTTCTAAATTATTCCATTCGGCCAGGAGTTGAAGTCGTATCATGTTTATTTATCTGTGAAAAACGAGGATTTATCAATGGTTCGGAATTCAAAAAACATTATGACAATTATGAGGCACTAATTAAAATGATAACCGCCTTAAGAAACTCAATATAAGCAGCTATGGACCATCGACCATCGACTATGGACAATTTATCGGGCTTCCACTTCCCCGCCGAATGGGCACCACACACCGCCACCTGGCTCAGCTGGCCGCATAAGGAAGCGTCGTGGCCGGGTAAAATAAATACCATTTATCGCCCCTATTGCGAATTCATCAAAGTACTGGCTGAGGGTGAACTGGTACGTATCAATCTGGCTGATGAAAAATTGAAGGCTTTCGCAATAGCCGAATTAGAAGCTGTTGGTGCCGATCTGAGCAAGATCGAATTTTTCAACTTTGAAACCAATGATGCCTGGTGCCGCGACCATGGCCCTGCGTTTTTGATCAACCCCGAAACCAATCAAAAGGTGATAATTGATTGGGGCTATAATGCCTGGGGCGACAAATATCCGCCATTTGATCTGGATGATGTTATTCCTACCAAAATTGCCGAACATTTTGGCTTACCGGTTTTTCACCCCGGCATTGTGATGGAGGGGGGCTCGGTAGAGTTTAACGGCAAAGGTACTGTACTAACAACCACTGCCTGCCTGCTGAATAAAAACCGCAATCCGCACCTGAATCAACAACAAATAGAAGCTTATTTGAAGAACTACTATGGCGTTGAACAGGTTTTATGGTTGGGCGAGGGTATCATTGGCGATGATACCGATGGGCATATTGATGACATAACCCGCTTTGTAAATAGTGATACCGTTTTAACCGTTGTTGAAGAGAATAAGGACGACGAAAACTACGATATTCTTCAGGAAAATCTTCAAACACTGAAAACACTTCGCCTGATAGATGGCAAGGCACTAAACATTGTTGAACTGCCAATGCCCGATCCGGTTTATTACGACGGGCAGCGCTTACCGGCCTCCTATGCTAATTTTTACATTGCTAATTCGGCAGTGATCGTACCAACATTCAGGTGCAAAAAGGATCAACAGGCACTTGATATCATCCAGCAATGTTTCCCGGACAGGAAAGTGGTGGGGATTGATTCTACTGATATTATATGGGGTTTGGGAAGTTTCCATTGCCTGAGTCAGCAGGAACCAGCTTAGACATTTACTACGCGTCATTTGCGTGGCGTCATTGGAGATTGAGGATTGGCACTAGCGATTGGCATTAGGGATTGGCGTTAGCGATTAGGGCTGGTGTTTTATCAGGACCTGTACTTAGTTATCCCAGCTAAAACTACTTTTAATTTTGGATCCACGTTAATTTTGTACTCAATTTCACCGACCTTTTCTTTTTGCTTACCGACAAGTACAGTTACATCACCAATATTAGCTTGCTGTCACTTCAAACATGCCATAGTTTTGGGTATAGATTAAAACTTAAAACGATGAAAACAATAATCGAAACTCAGCACAGGTACAACGGCAGAATGATTGCCGGAGCACTGATCGTTATAATAGGTACTTTATTACTGGTCGATCAACTCAATTTGGTTTTCTTTCCAGATTGGCTTTTTAACTGGCCTTTGATACTCATCGGAATTGGCTTATACGTTGGTGTCAAACATAACTTTCAAAACTGGTCATGGATGATCTGGATCGGTGTCGGGCTAGCGTATATGTTAGATGATGCCTTGCCCGGTTTAAATGCAGGCGATTATATCTGGCCTGGTGCAATTATACTGGCTGGTATTTATTTAATCGTAAGGCATGGCGAAAAACGGACAATTGCAGGGTAATAGCGGTCAAGTTATTTTGTAATATAATACCAGGGGATGTTGAGCATCCCCTTTTTTATGTTAACAGAAACGGAATCGCCTATGGCAACTTCTTTATATAATGAGCTCGCCACAGATACTTCTTTACCCCTTTTTCTGTTCCCCCATTCTGCCAAAGAAAGATAATAGCTTTTAGACTTACTAGATGATATGCGACGATCCAATATTTGCACCTTATAAATCTGAACTACCGACCGATCGGGTATACAATTGGCAACTACCACACCTCCATACCCTATGAAAAGGGCAAAACCGAAGGCCCCGATAATATTCATAACCCGAGCCTTTGATTGACCTATCAACAATAGCAGCGCTAAAACCAATACGCCGGCAAAAATTCCAACATAAAGGAATAGCTGATCATATTCAAGTATATCAAAGTCGATAAGGGTCCGAATTAGCAATGCAACAGGTGGAATGATAAATGCAAGACTTAGTGAAGGGTAGGCACTTTTCTTCTTATTTTCACCTATTAGCGTCACTATTGACCGATTTCGCACGAAGTAGATCAACGCAAAAAATGGATAAATAAGTGCGATGTACAAAGGAACCGGGTATGGTTGTGGATATAAATACAGCCAAAAAGAGATGACAAGCCCGATAATATTCAGCACCCTTACGATATTGCGAACACGTTTCAGTTGTTTTGCTCTTTCCTCTTCGGTAAAGCCCAGGGAAGGGTCTAATAAAATTTCGCCCTCCTCTTCCTGGTATTCTTCCTCATCTATATCCTTAAATTTAGCGTAAATGAAGGCAGTCAAAGCCGCGCTATTAGCGAAATAACTCGGATTGCCAATATTTAAATCTGGCTTTCCCGGCACTTTTGATAATACGATAAGGGATTTACTATTTTGATCTCCAGTTTGTATACTATAGCCTTTAATCTCAGAAAATAAAAGCTGCTTTGTTTTAAATGGGGTTATGTAAGTTATACCGTCATCCGCTATAACAACTTTAGATCTGATAATACTCAATATCCCATATCCAAAAAAAGCTATTACTCCCACAAACACGAACGTCCATAATCCAATTTGTTTGTCACTTAAAAGCGCATTAACGAAGAAATAGCCAATAAGGATTAGAACTGCGAAGAAAAATATAAAGGAAAAAATCTTCCATCCAACAGCGTAAGTATAAGTCTGTTTCATACTGAATAACAAGTTGCAGCAAGTTATTATTTGTTTTTTTAAAAATCAAACACCATTTCACCGACATTTCTTCCCCCCTTACCGACTTCTTATATAATATCGCCAATATTTGATAGGTTCGCCTTTAATATTACCTTAGTTTTGAATAAGATTTAATTTCGACAAAGAAGACAATGAGCGATAATATAAACAATATAAATTTACAGAATAAGCCGGGCCCCAACGGAAAGGCTTTGGCCGGCATCATATTGCTGTTTGTTGGTGGCGTTCTGCTGCTTAAACAACTTGACTTTTTAATTATTCCGGGTTGGATATGGAACTGGCCCACCTGGATTCTGATCTGGGGCGTTTATGCCGGTGCCAAACACAATTTTCAAAAACCAATCTGGGGAATATTAGTATTCATAGGTTTATTTGGACTGCTGAATGAGGCAATTCCTGATCTCCACCTGCATAACTTCGTTTTTCCGATCATTATAATTTCTATCGGGCTGTGGATCATTTTACGCCGCAACCAAACGCCATCAAACCGGGATAAATTTGCGAAGGAATGGGAGCAAAAATGGGACTGGCGTTACCATTCACCAGCCGATCCTTCTGCGGCCGCTGATACCGAAACAGGCGATTTACCTCCAATAAACCCCGGAACAGGGAAATTTACGACCGATGATTTTATCGACAGTACTTCTGTTTTTGGTGGAGCGAAAAAGACTATCCTATCAAAAAATTTCAGGGGTGGCGATGTTACAAACATCTTTGGCGGGGCCGAGATAGACTTTACGCAGGCCGATATCAATGGCCGTGTAATTATTGACATCACACAGGTATTTGGCGGCACCAAGATCATTGTACCACCGCATTGGCAGGTAATATCAAACCTTTCTGCAGTTTTTGCCGGGGTTGATGATAAACGTTTGAGGCAAACCGGTGCTGGTGATAATAATAAAATACTTGTGCTTGAAGGAGTATCAATTTTTGCAGGTATTGAAATAAGAACCTTTTAGCGTATAAAGAATTAAGGCAGCAAATTAAAGGCTGCCAGTCCGGCAAACAATTAAAGTCCGGTTTAAATAGCTAGCATAAATCATCCCCTGTAAACACTAAAACTGATATCGTAAACTTTGGCCAATTTATCTAATACATTCTCAAGGGTTCGCATTGCATTTATCTCGGGTGGGGTAGTTTGGGGTTTGCTCATTACCTACCTGGTGCATAGCTTTGAGTTTGCCTGGTATATTGCCTTTTTCGATGGATCAATATGTACCGTACTTTTGGGTGCGGCCTGTTGGCTTATTAACAATAACCTCAGGTACTACCAGCCTGGAAAAGACAGTTATATCAACCTTTTGTTCTGGTGCCTGGCACTAACAGCTGCCGCAACTTTTGGAGCCCGTTGGGTGCTGCCTTTTGTAGTGAATAATTCGGCTTACACCAATTTCCTGGTTAAGTCTATAACCATTCGCTTTTTTACAAATTTCCTGGCCATTGGCTGGATGGCATTGATCAGCATGATCTGGTATTCGCAACTCGACCAGAAAGAAAACGAAAAACGTAAAGTTGAAGCAGAGAAACTGGCACGTGATGCCGAACTGTATAACCTGCGTCAGCAATTGCAGCCTCACTTCCTTTTTAATAGTTTGAACTCTATCAATGCGCTGATAGGCTTTAAACCCGATGAGGCACGAAAAATGATCCATCAGCTGTCCGACTTTTTACGCGGAACATTAAAAAAAGATGATCAGCAACAGGTAACATTGAGTGATGAGCTTTCGCATTTGCAGTTATATCTTGAAATTGAAAAAGTCAGATTCGGACATCGCCTTAAAACAGAGATCAGCTGTGATGATAAATGCGACTCGGCCATCCTGCCGCCAATGATCTTACAGCCTATTGTAGAAAATGCCATTAAATTTGGCCTGTACGATACAACGGAAAGCGTGACCGTGAGTATACGGTCAGAAATTGAAGATAGCTACCTTACTATCACTATACAAAATCCATATGATCCAAAAACTGCAAGACCGCGTAAAGGCACCGGTTTTGGACTAAGTGGGGTACAACGCCGACTTTATTTATTATTTGCACGCACCGACCTGGTTGAAACTTACGCAGATGATAATATCTTTACAACCATTATAAAAATACCACAATTATGAAACGCG
>Ga0164296_1001748_pt1 | contig 22435 bp, 19 predicted proteins | sample GEODES057metaG_FD_113533 | JGI IMG/M metagenome (GOLD analysis project Ga0164296, IMG submission 113533) | Dystrophic lake water microbial communities from Trout Bog Lake, Wisconsin, USA - GEODES057 metaG | ecosystem: Environmental > Aquatic > Freshwater > Lake | place: USA: Trout Bog Lake...
GTCTTTTACGTACAGGCTCCGGATTTGGTAACTCTGTAGTGAACATGTTTCCACCTATTTAAGTGGAGACATGTTCACTTAGTCAGCGATCCTAGGCAATATGTGTTGCCCAGACGCTTACAAATCACCGGTCACGCTTTGGTGAAATGGCGGTCACGATAGCGTGAAATGACCGGTCACGATGCCGTGAAATACCCAAAAAAGACAAAAACTAAACCATCGCATTATTAAGGGTTAATTTTTTTCAAAAAGTCAATCAGAGAAATAACCTTAGAACAAAGTTAATTATTATTCAAAGCATTACTCATACATACTATATGTAACGTTAATTTCGGGAGGGTAACTTCCTGATGGAGGTCTAGGCAGAGGTGAACACCTGCTGATACCGACTTCGACCGCGCGATCAAAGCCGCCAATTCCAGAGGACTCAATCAAACGAATATTTGATACGGTACCATCTGTTTTGATTTGAGCTCGATATTTGACCTGGGGATTACCAAAACCATTACGCACCGGCGCAGGAAACGACACTCCACTTTTAATACAGGACAAGACCTTCATTCCATAGCTCACGTTCTGATTGGTCGAATCAGAATTAACCGCATTTTTTTCTACTTGAAATTGCATATTAATCACAGATCCTTTTGCGGTTCTGCCGTCTGGGAATGTCATCAGTCCATTTGCACTGACATCATCCTGCCAATCACCTGTATATCTTGACCCATCAGCCCACTGCATCACTCCGTAGCCATTAAAGGTATCTGAAATAAATTGTCCGGAGTAAGTTGTGCCATTTAGCTTAGACGTATAAATACCCTGCCCGTTAGCCTTCCCGTTAACAACCTCTCCAAAATAAGTACCGTGAGTGTAGGTAAGTCGCTGTTTAACTCGATCATCCTTGTTAACCACTATTTTGGGGCTTGACTCAGGCGATGAATCAGATCTTGTAAAACCATAGCCCGCGTTATCACTATAAATGTATTCAAGCGAATTTTTATATGCATTTTTGAATACATAATTCAGCTCGCTTTCTGCTTTGTCACGATAAAACTTTATCGTATTAACTGGGCTACCGGAATATCTATAGCCCAATAAAAGAGATTTGGTGCTTAAGTCTAGATTTTTTACCAAACTAAAGTATTCTGCAATCACAGTCCAAGTCGATGTTCTCTTTGGATTCAAGGTCAATGCGTGGCCAAGCGGCTTTGTAGACAAATCAGGTTGGTTATTTTTAATGTATGCGTACCCCAAATTAGCCCAAATTTCTACATCACCCGGATCAGCATCGCCGGCTTGCTTGAAAAGATTCACGGCTTCCGAATAGTTTCCCAAATTGAATACAGTGAGCCCTCTTTGGTTCAGATCGCGGGCCGCCTTTCTATCTCCACGATCATATGTGTTTAGTGACAGTATTTTCGTGGCGGCTTGCTCTAACATGTTTTCATTAAGTGGCATTGTCGCCGAAAGCATGTTGTCAAAACATGTCGCAAAATCTTTACAAAAAATAGCTGACTGAGACTGGTTAGTCGTTTCGTTAGGTGGATCCGTTGCTTTACCCCTTGAAGCAGTTGCTCGCGCCTCTGCTTCGGCTCGTAGGTTTGCCTCCGCATCAGCTTTAGCTTGCGCAGCTGCTGCTTGCTGTTTCGCAAGATCTGCTTCGGCAGCCTTCTTAGCTAAAGCATCTTCCGCTTCGAGCGCTTTTTGCTTTGCCTCAGCTAGCATTTTTTCCTGCTCAGCTAACTGGTCTCGGGTAGTTTGAGCTACTAACTCATTATTTTTATTCGATACGTTTAGATAATAAACTAGCCATAGCAGTGATAAGCACGTCAGAAAAACGCTAATTACAATGACAGCGTTCTTGCTAGAGTACTTGTGGGCGATTTCGTTAAAAGCATTTTTTTTGAGCGAGGCTGTATCGACAAGATTAGTGGGTTTATTTTCATCAATTAAGTTTTGACTAAGTCTTGTAAACAAAGGCAAACTGCCGAACGGCTGCCAATCAGGCATGCCGGTAGTCCAAATTAATGTCTCGGTCCGAACAACTCCTTGCCGAAATAATGTACTTATCTCTTTAAAGGCGACGGGACCACATTTTTTATTATCGATTACATACCACCAGCGTTCCATCGACTCATTTTCCTGACTAATACATCTCGATATTTATTAGAATTGACAATAAGATACTGAAGGCAAGGAGATCGCAGTGGCATCATCATTTACGTGTGATAAGTAGATTATCACCAAGTTCGATATACGATCTAAGAATTTAGATTACAACTAAAGAAATTTTATTTTTTTTCCGCTCGACATTGACTTTCTGTTTTCACGAAAAAAAATAGTAAGTTACCATAATTGACCTGATCCTCCCATAGACATCCATTTCGAGCATAGCCACTTGAACGAGCGCCATTTGCATAAACGATCATGCCAGGCCCGTTTGGTAAATCACCCCGACCAATTGCCATCATAGTGAGCCTTGCCATCTGGATATGTATACACACCGTAGCCGTCTCTCATTCCTCCCTGCCAACTTCCGCTGTAAACCGCTTTGTTAGCGTATGACATACGTCCGACTCCATCAAATTTACCCTGCCTCCAGTTACCATCGTACTCAGCGCCGTTACTAAAAGATAGAATACCTTTTCCCTCATGCTTACCATTAATTGACATGCCTTTATAAACCGATTTGTATGCATTCTCCGAAGTTGTTGTCGTTATGAATCCATTTGTACGACCATTACTAAAAGAGCCAATTGTTTGTTGTGCCCCTCCTGTCCAAGTCCAGGACAAAGTTCCTTGACCTTCAATTACTCCGTTTGAGCAACCGCCTGTCCAAGTCACTCGCTCATTCTCCTTAGGACTATCATCCCACGCGGCAGCCAGTGCTTGCGTCCATTAACCATCCCGGATGTCCCGGAGAAGCTTTATTTTTTGCTAAATCCTCTTGTGCTTTTTGTTGTGCAGCCGCGCGAGCATCAGCCTGCTTTTTTGCTTGCGCAATCTCTTGAGACTTTTTTTCAATTTCCGCCTCCGCAACCGCGGCTTGTCGTTTCGCGTCAATAGCCTCTTGAATCTTTATCGCTAAAGCGTCCTTTGCATCAGCCTCTTTTTTACGGATGATTTCTAAATCCATCTTTTGCTGCGCCAGTTGCATCTTCATCCGCTCATTCGCAAGCTGCAAATTACGTTCGACACCATTTGTGTAATGAATATAAAAAGCTAACGAGGAAATCAGTGCGACAACTAAAAGTAATCCTACCGCTAATTTCCATAGATTGAGTTTAGGTTTGGTGTTGGTCAGATCAAAAGACTTATCGATCTTAGTACTTTTTAGCTCATCAGAATTACTTGTTGAAGAAAAACGAGGCGTCAATCTAGCGGATTTAGTAAATAAAAATTTGTCATTATTCTGGGTTAACTCAGCAAATGAACTAGGATGGCCGAACGGTTGCCACTCGTTCAACCCATGCGTCCAAGACAGGGTTTCAAAGTCAATCGAACCATTGCGAAATAGTGAAACGATTTCCTTGAATGAAATCGGTCCACGTTTCTCACCACTCCTAACATACCACCACATCACCATAGTGCCTCGCTGGATAAAATTAGGAAACTGTCCCAATAGAAATACAATTGGGCATGAGCATTAGAATGGGGTTTATTTAATATGAAGTTTATTTAACTGGTTTACTGCAGATAGGACAAAAAACCATAGTAGATAAAATTTTATGGTCGCCATGTGGGCATGTAACCTTGACCGCTAATCTCGCTATATCCAGAGATGTTGAAGTTGCCGAGTGTTCTAAATCAGGGGTGAGGCTTTGTTCTAGATCTGGGATTGCCACAGTCTCCTCAAATTCCTCAGGATTAACAGTCCAGGTCATCTCAGCAGGCTGAAGGACTGGTTTTGTATTCGTTACCACAGAAATAGGTGACGTCACACCAATTGAGTTTATAGACGACTTAAACTCCGCATACTGTGGTACGCCTCTCCACGATAGAGCACAAGTACCTAATGGGACTCCACTTTCGCTCATAATAGTCAATTGATAATTCGAACCTAAATTCATGTGCCTTGATATCTTAGGCTCAACTAAGAAACTACACTCCTGATCAGTTGAATTACAGTCTAGGTTGATTTCAAAAAAATGACTTGCAACTTGCCATCCGTTTTCACCTAAAAAGGACTCTCGATGACCTCGTTGCTCAAACGAACACTGCATCAAATTCGATACAACTTCTGAAGTATGCAGCACTACGCGCACCCAACCTTTGCCCAAGCTCTTCTCAGAAATCAGTTTGACGAATTTCAGCATCGAGCTACCTCTTGTATAGAGCGGACAGTTTAGTGACTATGTCACCTAGCGCACGATTACTTGGAGTATCGCCCGCCTCTTGAGCTAGATAATCCGCGTTAGCACGAACGGTGTATTGGATTGCTTGAAGCCAATCTATGAAATAAGACTTACTGAAATCTTCTGCAATTTCAGAAATTTCAATTTGGTCCGCCTCATTTCTTGGTGCAAAAACACTTATTCGTTTGCCATCAATGGTATCGATATGCTGTGCCCCTGCTGAAGAATTAACACAGCATCCACCGTGAACAAGAAAGTGATTAAATAAGCTAGTTAAAGTTGATGTCTGCTGAAGCATCCAACTCTTTGAATTTGACGACTTATATTGATAGCTAATTTGCATTGTATTTTTCAAATGTGCTACCAATCCAGTTCTTTTAGCAGCCCTCTCAAGCTCATGAAGTAACCGACTCAACAAATCTCGATCAAAATGTAAATATGCTTCCGCGTTACCTTCACTTAATTTACTTAATATTGAACTGGTCCATTCACTAAGAAAATTCATGACCAATCTATCCGTAAAATCGCCAGACTCAATTTCGTCTTTAGGTTCAGGTGATTCGTCAGCGCTGGCAACACTTAGACCTAATAGAGTCGCGAGATCATCATCTATTTTAGATACGATTTTTCGAGTTTCATTTTGTGGATGACGCGATAGATTCTTTTCTCGCTCATATTGGTTTTCTACTCGCCTAAAGATGTCTTGCGTCATTAAATCTGAAACTAAGATGAAATTTATAAATTCACCCAATCGCCGGATCTTAAATAAACTTGCCCCAGTTCGTAAAATAGTTTCTGCAAGCTGCCGCTTCTCCTCCGCGACGTGTGTCAAATCACTATTAACATAAAATTTTCTTAATTCTGCATCACGAGCGGAAGCAATCGCATCCAGCAATGCGTCGACTTGCCTATGCTTAACTTCTGGACGACATACGCGCTGGAGTCCTGTGACCAAATAATCAATACCTCCGTCATTCAGTTGCATCCCCGCGTCCCATGCGTCGCTTGGACTCTTAAAGTGTTTTTGAACAACGGCGTTGCTCACGAAATCCTGTCTTAAAGATGCAACATGGCTGAGTCGCTCGGGTGCCAGACCAATTTCTGGGGAGTTTCCGATATCGCCCGCATATTGCATCAATCCAAATTGATCTACATTGGGATTTCTTAACCAATAAGTATTATTAAATGGTCCTTTAGTATCCCAACGAGTAACCCAATTAGTACGAGGACTGTGCGCCCCAAATGGCTTTAGCAACGACGCTTCCAATCTCGTGGTCCAACGTGTTCCGTCTGAACTCTTACCTCCGCCTTGAGAAAACTCTTGATCAAACTTAGTCAGTATTAAAAATAGCGCGGCAGGCATGTTTTCCCGTTCTTCTGGACTTTTACCATGAGTTTTTTCGATCCAATCTTCGACCAAAGGTGCTAAACCAACAACTTCAAGATTTGAAGGTCCAACGCAGAGAAGCATCGAGGATAACTCAAGATCAGTCGAATATTTATCAAACAAATATGCAACTTTTCCACGTAAAAAATTCTCAATTTGAACGTTAATTGGCGACAGAATTTCATTAATTTTGGGCCGAGGGCTTCGCGATCGTGCACCTGGGAAGTCAAGTAAATCAGTGAATTCGAAAAAATTATGTGGTTTGTCTCGTAGAGGAATGATTAGCTCGGCAATCAACGCGCATAATGTGCTGATAGAAATATTGGCGGGAATATTATTACTCGTTAACAACCCGACTGACAGCGCGTCTGTCGAACCTAGTCCATCTAATGTCGAAACATTAATAATGCTTTGATTACTTCTACTCCAATCTCCACTCTGGCTGTCAAAAAGCGCGTCTGGTGAGCAATAGACAAACTCAGGAAAGCCAAGTCTTTTTAACTCTGCAATCAGTAAACGATATGTTCTAGTCAAGGAGGGGATTTCCTCCCAAAGTAATTCAACTAATTTGACCCTACCATCCTCTCCAAGACGTGGTAATAACTCAGCAGCCCGCTCCCAAAAGTCGACCTTTTTGAGCGCTTGCAGTTGAACATTCGACACTAATCGGCTATTGCAATACTCCTCTAAGTCATACACATCCTCTATCGTGATAGGGCTAATTGTTTTCTGATAGTCGTCAAGGTTGGCCAATACTTTTGATATGCGATCTACGTGAGAATCAAAATCCTCTTGTTCGTCGGGCAAAAGATCATGAGAGAACGAATTGACAAAAATTTTTATCAAATCAATTTCAGACAAAAATTTTGCTTTAATTGGATAATTTTCTGGGGCGTGTATTTGATCAGTTGTAAAACGAGTGACAAGGCCCGTTGACTCTTTACCTCCATCAGGATTTATGTGGCGTATAAAGTCGACCTCCTTGCCACCAAAAACAGCAGTTAAAGGTAATGCACCTTGCCTTGCCAAAACCGAAACCAAATAAGACTTGCCAGCTTGACTCGCGCCATAGACGCCGACACACATCTTTGATCCCGCAGCGACTTCAAGTTTTTTGGATTGGAATACTGAACGCCTAAGATTTTTTTGTAACCGGTAGTTTTTGGATATATTTGGATCAGCGGAATTTGACACCCAAGATAATGCGTCTTTCAATTGAGTGGTAAGCGTCCGAGCTTTGTTCACGAGGATTTCAGACATGATTAGCTCTCAATCCAAAGTCAAAAAGTCCCGTATCAAACCAATGACCATGCTCTTCCCACAAGCTTTTTAACTGCAAATCAATATCTGCTCGAGGAATGGAAGTACCGTCTCTTGCGATGATTTCTTCTATCCTCAGCACCCCTTCATTCTCCAATTGATCAGTGTCGACCGTTGAATTGTCAACATCTCTTCGATATGAAAAATGAATAACGTAAGGAACACCGTGGCGATTTGATCGTTCAATTGCTTGAGTACTGGAGAAACTGATAAAGTAAAACGGTGTAGTCTTCCAACGCTCTGCTTGTATCTGTCTGAAACCCACGTACATGGGTGCAGCGAATTCGAGCACCGCAATCAACTCTTCATCAATGGAGTCCTCCAGACTGCGCCCTTCAAAAAATAAATCGCTATTTCTGATTTGCCTATTCAACCCCATTGGGCCCATGTATTTAATTGTTGAAGCTGGCTGAAGTTCACTCGTCTTGAAATGAAAGTTCATAAGGTTGCCTTCTGAAATAGCTGAGAGCATCGCTCCGACGACTCCCGTCGTCTTAGGATCATCGATTTTCCCCTCAGGCGTCCAAAATGGATACCAACTTTCAATTGCATACTCGCACATCGGAACGATACGAGAGGGCTGCACAGGCGGTGCTCTACGAAAAATTGAATGGATTATCGGCAGGCAAGACGGGCGTCCTGACAACACTAGAAAGTCGCAGCCCCATTTCATAACTACCTCAGACAAATCTCTAAGATAAGGACCAATTGCAGAGCTGATTGATCGACTAACGGCCGCCATATCCACATTAAAATTCCAACTGTCTAACAATGACTCTGCTTGTTCGTGACTAGGCAAAACATTCCCAAGAAACCCAATGACCTGCTGGTTAGGTTTAATTTGAGATCTAAAAACGTCCGCAAAAGAAATAGCGTATGTTGCAAAATCCAAATCCTCTACCTTTACCTTTTCCATAAACTGCAAAATCTTTAAACCGAAAGGTACAAGTAGCTGCTGGGCGAATTGGGCTCTCAAATTTCTATCTTTCTGTGAAACGCCTACAGCATCTTTACCCAGCTTGCGCTCAATATCTCCAGACGCATTGGTAGCACCGCTGTTTTTATATAATTTTATTAGCTCTGGAATCACATGTTTTTCAATCACTGCACGCAATATGTCATCGCCAGCAAAATTGAATCCCTCTCTGAAGTCTTGTTTTGGCACTATGATGTTAGTTGGGCCGACTGACTCATTCACGTATGTCGTTATAACCATGTCAGTGGTACCTCCACCAATATCAATACTTGCTACTCTAAGTGAAGGTGAAGTGCTGTAGCTAGATCTATTTCTACCGAAAACTTTAAAATATAAAGTCGAATCTCCCGAGAATTTTTCAGCTACTTCGTTGTATACAAAAACTAACTGTGTTGCACTAGCCTCATCCAAATTAATCTTGATTTCAGGCTTACAGCGATAATCATTTTCATCTTTTGAAAAGCTATCCCACTCCAGAGCACGCCAAAGCACATCAACTGCCCAATTTGCCCATCGCTGAAAAATTTTTCGCTCCGAAACAGACATTGCAGGTGGAACTGTCAAAATAACGCGTCGAAGCCTTCTTGGAATGTCTGGCGTGGGTCTATCACCTCGTTGTGCGGGAGAGTTAATCTGCACAAGTGCATGTGACAGAATCTCACTCAACAAAAACATCATCAGCGAACTTCTTGAGAATCGAGGCTCAGTAACTGGATATGGATTTAATTTCACCGCTCCATCTGCAGGCAAAAAGCGAGGAGAGTCAAACGCCTGTGTGGGAAAACCTTCGTTATTAACAAACCCCACAAAATCACCTGCATTAACAGGCAACTCTAAACTATGAAGATCATGAGGACTGGGTGCAAATCGCCATTGCTGCATTCTAGGCTTTAAATCCCAAAGGTATCTCTTGGGGCTAGACATTGATGTCTCGCCCTGATCACGTCGCGATAAAACAGCAAGGCGAGCCGCTTCAGACCCTACCCTAACTACGGATGGCCAGCTAAAACTTGACTTGATTCTGCCTGCACCACGAGCATAAGATGCGTTTCCAAAACTTGCCTGAGCGAAACACACTTGCGAATTAAATGTATTACGATGCATGTTCTCTGGCGAGGACAAATCCCTCAATTCCAGGGTCGATCCGTTATTCAACGAGAGATTTTCACCAGCTCGCTTTTCAATAAGCATTCCAATAGTCCTTGAATTACCAATATCAAGTACTAAATCGACATCAATCGGTGCATGCTTATTAGGATCTACCAAGTGCACTTTCGGAATCTGATTTGTGGCAGCCAACACCTCAAGAAACGATAAGTAACGCGCTAAATACTCTGTTTGATATATCACGTCAGCTTCACGGAACACTCTGTTGGGACGCTTCTTTCTTAACAAATTAACAAAAAAATCCTTAAGCCACTCTTTGACCCAACCTAACTCAAGAAACCACGAATTATTTTTGATGTTAGTAAACAGAGCGAATTCTGCACCCTCTCGCATATCTGACTCAGACAGAGCTGGATAGCCCTCAGTTGGATCAGTATTGGCTACATCGATACCATCTTGCACGTGTGTGTCAAACGCAATTACAGCTCGATGTGTGTGCCCTGATGCGTTGACATCCTCTAGACGAATAACTTTGATACGAGCCCAATCAGTCGGCCCATGTCGATGGCGCATATCACCATACTGAGCTTCTGCTCTGAAAAAAGGGAGAGGTGTCCACTGATCTAAGAATGGCTCAACAGCTTTTTCAACGCTGACGGAAAACGTTGGAGTAATAGCGTAGTCTGACTCCCCTGTATTTGGATTGATTACCGGCGCATTAGTTTGAACATCGAGATAAAAATCGCCATCCTCAGATTTGTTTAAACACCGAAGCATCCAGTCGCCATTGTCATCCTGGTATTCGAAATACTCTGTACCAAGTCGCTTGATCTGATTGATATCAAAGCCGAGATCAAGAAATTGCATTGTTCCCCCCGGTATCAGGGAGACCAAATTTCGGTAATCAGGCAGGCCGCTCTTATTCTTACTCATGAATTGAAGTCTCAACGAATTAATTGTATTCAGCTCTGGCGCTTAGTCTTACTCATGCAAACGTTTTGTTTTAATTTTCAACAGTTACTCTAGTTTCGCTGAAATACAGCTTTACAAGGTCCTTCCGCACACTGCAGCACACAATCCGCTGTTTTATTATCCTCACGCACAATACATTCAGCAAAATTCGCGACGTACCCTCTACTCCGTTGACACGATTGCGCTGACATGTTTACGGAAAAACTATTTTTCGAATTAATTGCTACCGTGGTTGAACCGGTGCAAACATCGCCGCCTTCTGAACGAGTCGTACTTATGCCCTTGCCGGAACCATCGAATAACAATTGAATTCGAATATTTTCCTTGTTTTCTGCGTCCCTAAGATCAGTAATCATTTGCCAGTTACCATTGAATACATTGAGATCTTTTCTTGTAAAAGCCTCGGGATCTAAAAGTTGGGTTGCAGGAGGATCACTTTCAACTTTAGGAGGAACAACAGGTTTACAAGTTTTAGATTTTTCATCAATCTTCAACCATAAATCTGCAATTTCCGCTCTATGTCTATCAAGACTGGCAGAGTCACCAGCCGCCAAATATGTCCATTTTTTAAAGAACAATCCAATTGCTAAAAGTAATAAGAAAAACAATAAAAGCAACCATCGCCAATAAAACTTCCTTGTTCGCAAAGGTAGTGAAGGCGCTACAGGCTCTATAGGCTCATCGACTATAGGCATTTCTCGCTTTGTAGTTTCATCATCATTCGGCTCTTTTTTGGTTTCCTCAGCAACAGAACTAATCTGCCCTAAATCGACATCCTGCCCTGAAGCAGTCTTTGTACCATCAACAAATTCACTCTCCGTCAAAGAAGCAATCTCTGGTTCCCTTAAGGAGGAATAGGTCTTTGTTCCTTGAACTTGTAAATTAAAATCGGACGGTGGACAGCCGAAAGGTCGACAACCCCACTGTGCCAATACAGGCTGAGAACCAACTACACATAATGATGCCTCAATCCCTGGGGTCATCAACATACTTTGTAACGTAGCAATAATGGACGAGTTTGCACCTTGAATTTTTACAAGCGCATCACAAATTGCGCGTATGCGATCACAAACTTGCCGAATTTGCTCGGTGGCCCAAAGCTTTTGTTGATCATTTAATTGAGACCAAACTCGGATCTCTCCGTTTGCACGAGTATGCCAATAGATGAGCTGCTCAACCCCTGACACGTTCGGTTCTGCAAAAAAATCTTTCAGTAGGTGTGCAGCGGGCTCTCTATCAAAAACAAGCAACACTTGCCTGTATGTGCGAAAAACAGGCTCATTTGCTACCCTTGCAACATCTACTTCAGACAGCTTTGTTTTAACGGGTAACTGTCTCATATCATGGTGCCTTGTCAACCCCTGCGGAAGAACAGTCCGCGGAGGCCTGTTGATAATCGACACCATATTGCTTCATGAATTGCCTTAGGTCACTGGCCGACAACGCATAAAGTGAACGACCATCGATATTGTCTTTATCAGAAAGAACAAATGTGTTAACGCCGACTACATGTCCGCAACGACTAACCAAAGGTCCCCCAGAACTGCCGCGTGCAATATTGGCAGTATGAACTACCAAAACCACGCCATTGGGCTGAGGCTGCAATACGCTAACTTGTCCCTCAGTAAAGATAGCGCTTGGTGTAATTTTATTAGAGTCACCGGCGGTCCCTTGGCCAGGATAACCAACTGCGACAACTCCTTCCAGAACTCGCGGGTCGACACCAACGGCCAGAGGCCTAATCGTTTCTGGCGCGCTATCAATTGTTAGTAACGCGAAATCGAAATTGCCAAAATCCGAATCCTTGGACTGCCCAATCAATGATGCCAACTTAGGAGTTGGACCAAGTGATTTACTCGTTACATAGATTTTTTTGTTTTTTACTTCTTCAATCACGTGACGATTAGTTACAACCGTATTTTTGTTTATAAAAAACCCGGTGCCTACACTATCGCCTGCGATAACACGGACAGTTGCGGAGTCTAAAAGCGCTACTAATTCTTTTGGAGATGCCCTCAAACTATCAGGCATTTTCTCAGAGCTTTGATTCGTCTGACTTGATTCAGGAGAGCGAGTCAAAGGGCCCTTCTCCCCACGCTCATACGACTTCATACTTTCCGAACTGCAATCCGCATCCAATAAAACTTCTAATTCTTTTTTTTCCGCGATCAACCCTTGAAGAAGGGCGGTGTTTAGCGCACGTCCACCGATTTCAAAAACAGGACGATTAAACCACCATAAATAAACAAACGAATTACACAAAATTAGTATCACGGAAAAAATAACAAACTTCGCTGTAGTCAACCAGGCTTCAAAACTTTTAATGTAATTTGTACCAAAAGGCATGACGACGACTCTATCTGTTATCGTTGATTGCTCAACAGTGGCAATCAATTAAATCGAATCCGATCTTTGGGATTTTTTTTTGTGTTTAATTCGAGTCCTGGTGAAAAGCATTCCGCTGGTAACCAAGTAGTGCCTCGCGGCGATTCATCTTTAATAAAAATTTCTTCCTGATTTTTGATGCTATTTTTACAGGGCCCATTTTTATATTTTATAAAACACTGATCGAACAAAGCAATGTAATAAGGTTCTTTCCAGCCAGACGAACGGACTCCTGAAGTTGAAGGAAGAATCTCATAATCAACCTCAATAAAAGTATTTTCTTTTTTCAAACAAGCATTATCACCTTTCACAACTGGAAACGTCGATGACACGGTTTCATCACGCAAATTACCGCCTTGTTTAAGCTGATCTTGCGGTAATTTCTTTTGTTCTTGCAGTAGCTTTTCTAGGCCGTCTTTTTCTTTATTACTTTGCTCTAGTCGTTTAGAGAAATCGTCTCTCTCATTTTTCAACTTATTATTTTCATTATTAAGTTTATCCTTCTCCAGAAAATTTTCAAGTCCAAACATCAAAACAATTCCATTCCCAACCGCTTGCTTACCAACTACTAGGTTTAGCACCAGAAACAATAAAAGCTCCACAATAAAGACCTGTAGGACTATTAGGACTGTCCGGCCGAATGATGCGGATGAACTAGAGTCTTGATAAATCGTGTCACTGGGCGTCGATTTAGAGTGATTTTGCTGAGCGGCCAGCAAGGATCCCGGTGAATATTTTTGAATGGGGGTGACTTTTGTGGTCGAATTTTCACTCGATGCATTCTTGGGGGATTGAGCACTGAATCTTTGTTTAGCCGTGCTCAACCTCTCATCACTTAGCTTAGGTTGCAAGTTTTTTATTAACTTCTTCTGATCCACCAAAGACTTATTGCACCGATCTAATTCGGCGTCAAGGCGGGCTATTATATCGGCACTATCATCTAATTTAAGCCGCAATGTTTGTAACTCTGTATTCGAACTATGCGCTAATTTTTTCTGCTCTGCCAACATCTTGCTTGTCGCGAGTAACTGACTTTCTTTCTGAGTTACTTGATTGGAATACGCAAAATCCGCTGCCGCTACAATCGTGCGAAAACGTTGATAACTTTTTTTATAAACATTCTTTTGTTCAATGATTTGATCAGCAGCACCAATAATTATCTCTTGATAATACTCTGCTGAGTGTCCGACTTGTGCCCATTCAATAGCGTCTACTATATTGTTAACACCAAGCAAAAATGCTCGTTCATTTGACGTTGCAATCAGGCCGCTGGCAATCTGCTTCCGCGCTCCAAGCAGCATCGAAACCTGAGGAGGCGGAACTACAGAGTTTCGTATTTCTGAAATTTTTTTTATGAATTTGTTGCTGCTTAAGGCAAGATCATTTATTTGATCTATTAGGTTGACTAGTACCTCATAAACCAATTTGGAGGAAACGGTAGTGTCGATCAACCATAACCCAGCGCCATAAAATCCACCTGAACGACCAGCTCCTATCTCTGAGGCAGCTCGATACAACGCCACCCAGGTTAAAACATTGCCACCTTCAATCCTACGGCAAACCCGACAGATCCCTTCGTTTCCATTCAGTCTCACTTCGTCGGGCAATGAATCAACCCATTCGTCATTGATTACGACACTTGCTTCTGCTCCGATCGCAATGCGGTTAACTTCGAGTCCAGCTGGTGTTCCGAATAAGGATGCAACAATCATTTATAATCGCTCAAGACAAAATCTTCTTAACCAAAGAGATGAAGCTGTTATTTTTTTGAGCTTCCACCGTTGTGCCATATAGCGAAATACCCCCGCTCGCATTTATATAGAGCCAATTCCATAAGGCGCGAGGGAACTTGCTAATGAATGGCTTTAGGTTTTCAGGAATCGCAATAACACTCTCACCGGTAATTAAGCCAGAACTGTATTGCATTGAATTGGAGTTACCACTTTTGGGCATAGTGCGGTAAAAATTCCAGGACAGCCGATAACGTTCTTGAATAATTTTCTCTACTAGACCATTTGGTGGATTGGAGAACTCAGGGTTAGCTAACCCACCAGCGTATACATCCCATTTGGTTAATACGAACATATAGTTATCAATATCTAGCCATCTTCTATTTTGCTGATAAGACTGCAGCGCCCCATACAGAGACTGATCTACTTCTTGAAATAGTGGGTCATCAGCCTGCTCAATCTCTTGATCCGTATAGGCGTCTTTCAAGGTATACGGAGCTACCACCAAAATGGAAAGGGCTGACGGGAAATTACGGTATACATCTAAAATTTGATTCTTGAGTCGTGGAAAATACTCAACAGATTCCTGTTGAATTTTGTAGTTTTCTCCAGCGCTCTCAAGAAATGCCAACCGAATATCAGGTTTGCCATGTTTAGATCGCAAGACTATTGGAATAAAAAATGGCACTTCAGAGCGCGTACGTGGAACTGCTTTGCCTGTATTAAAGTTCATTACTGCGTGATGAAAGAATCGGCTAACTAGCTCTGCAACATCAGCACCTTCTTTAGTTTCTACCGGTAATATCCACTCACCAAGCATACATATCGCCTCCGAACGAGGATCGTTCTGAAGGTAGTGAAATAAAGATGCAAGCATCGAAGATTTACCAGACGCTGCCGTGCCAAAAAGCATCACGGGATGGTATTGCTTCTCTATAAGGGATCGGGCAAGGGAAATCTCCGCATCAGACCGCTCCTGTGCTCCTGGAGAACGATCAAACGTATCGCGTGACCAAGACGGGATGGGAGGTGGCTCGTCGCCTGGATCAACCGGGGCCCAAACGCTGGCTCCCGAGACAGATTTTTCTCTCTGCGACATAACCTCACCTAACCGTTGAAGATGTTATCACCCGATACATAGTCATCGTATGGGCTCGCCTCAGCTTTTCTGACTCTAGAACTTAGATGTCTTTTAAAAAAAGCTATTAAAATTAAATCCATGATTACTGCTGCAAAGACAGTCAAATACGTCATGAAGTTATCCCATCTAGACACTAAGATACGAATAATATTCGTCAAATTTTCAATATTTTCGACTTCTTCTCGCTTTATGTCTTTCGGTAAGTTGCTTTTTTTTCCACCTGACAAGCTCTCAGATTCAGCTAGATTTTTTCTGTATGTTTCCCATGATTTTCTCAAAACCGGTAGTGCTTTATCAGAGGTAATTTTTCCTGAATTAACGACGATTTCATCGATCTCCGTTAACTGCTGCTGAATTTCTTGAGAAGATCTTTTTTTGAATTCTAAGATTGCTACTGGCGTCTCGGATTCAGGTACTGTTATCTTTTCAATTAAAGACCTTGCATGCGCTGTATTTTCTTTTACGATCAAAGGCATTTTGTCGCACGTAACTGCCGTAATCTGCACAGATTCTAAGTCTGGCAACGCTCGCTGTAGATCACTCCAACGTTGTAGCGCCGCCATACTAGGCGCGCAGTTATATTTCGACTGCGTAAATACAGAAGTTTTTACAGAGGCAAACTGCTTGCTATAACTCTCCAACACAGCTGCTTTGTTATTCTTGTCGCACTGCCCACTATTTCCAGCAAGACGTTGAAATCCAGGCAGAGCATCTTGTAACGCTTTGAAGTATTGATTCGCTGCCGGTCCAAAACCGCACAGTTGCGGATTCTCAACTTCAATCTTAAATTGCTCCCAAAGCTTATCTACATTGGCAATACCATCATCTAATTTCGTCAGTTCAATTTGCCTTACCTTTTCCATCTCAATTTCAAATTGAGCTACTAAGCTATCGAGTTTTAATCGCCTAGCCTTATATTCTCCCAGGCGAACATCGTATTCAGGCGTTTTCAGCATTGCGTCAATTGTGGCCTGCAGTGTTCTCAACTCAGTGCCGGTTTGAGATAACTCGTTAGACAGAACGTCCGAGGCTTGTGAAACTGCAAAAATTGTTCGAGCTGTCCCAAGCGCACTGATCGTTAGCAAAACTAATAGATAAGCCCAACAGCGTGCCATCCAGGTACTTAGCTTGGCCTTACCTTGGGCTTCAATCGATAACTGGACTCGATCAGCGGCAATAACTTTTGCTAAAACAACTCCTGCAAGCGCTAAAAACACTGCCGCAAAATACGCAAGCACAACATTCCAGGGGGACTCTACCGGTAAAATCGGTTGTAGTATTCGGCCCCAGCCATATGTCACCACAATCACAAATATTGGAATCAGGCACAGTAATGCGTAAAAAGCCGCTGTGTCGCTAGTAGCTTGGAATTCGGAATGAGTTTTATTTGACATTATTCAAATTGGTGATGATTGAATACGTGGATAATAATATCCTAACAATTACTTTCAGTTACAGGCCATATCATGATTACCCAATAAAACATTACAGCCGGCCGTTTTTTAAGAAATGAGGCCCAACGACCACGAAAATGTCGAAAACCACTGAATTCAGTAAAAAACAGTACTCAAGCAACTGCGTGTAGAATTATCTGAGGCTCAAAGTGTGAGTCATTTTTTTGACTAACTGATAGCTAATTATTTGATTTATATAATTAAATTTTCGTCAACTATTGGAAAACGTAGTAAGTTAGATCAATTAGATCAAACTCCTTTTAAATTGAGCAGATTTGCGTTAGTGGAAGGGGATACCTAGCTTATTGATCGCAGCTGCGTCACTGCTACATTTTGGACACCGGTAATCAGCGGCTTTATTTCGCTCAGACACTAGTTGACCGCCGCAGCCACAGTGGCTAGTCATCTGTTCAATTATCTTCAACTCAGATGGCTCAAATGTATCTCCGAGCCTCGACCACCCCTGACTATCAACCAAGTCACGACTCAACTGCTCGTCGTTCATAGTGCCAATTTAATATATCGACTGGAGCCGCTGGCGATATTTGCATGCCTGCTCAATTTATGTTTATTCCTAAATGCCTGTAATTCTTCTCTGCTCGAACGAGCGGATGACGCCATACTTTGTAAGAAAACACCTTGTTCCGACAGTTTTGAGTTGGCCAGACGGTCAAACTCTTTATCAGCATGTCTGGCTTCATCAATTTCTTTGATTATGTTTTGCCTAGATAAGTCTTCGTTGAGGACACTTAGCCTCAGGGATGCCCAATGGACAAAATCATGGCGAGCTGTTTCCACTCTTTGTACTATCAGCGATTCTGTACCTGACAAGGTTACTGCGTCGGATGCAGGTAAATTTGCTAATCCTAATCGTTTCGCATCTTCTTGTACTTTTAACTCGCGCAAGAGTCTCGCAACGTCTAGTTGATATAAGCTAGGTTGTTTTCGAGCTATCGATTTTGGTGATGAGGTAGTTAACCAAATCCAGATTTGTTTAAAAATTTTCATAATAAATCGTAGCAAGGTCTTATTTCAGCTATCTAGGGCCTAGGAGCCATTAAGGAACATCTCTTTACCATCCTGGCCTCGTGATCCTCACAGTTTATCTGCCTCTCACTTTTTTGCATAAAACGGCTCTTTGAGCGTTGACATTGATTCGGCTCGCTAAATTTCCTGACCATCACACAATAGAATCAAAACTATTCAAGAGTCATTACGTTTGTTTTCGAAAAGATGCATGATTTGTTGATTTTTGTCACGAACGTGTCTTTCCTCTCAAAACATGACGCGTCGGCACTGCGTTACAGCTGTATGTGGGTGAGTATTTAGTCAATAATTGCAACTATTTTAGAAATTATTGATTTTATTGCTCTCCGAAATTACTGATTTTATTGCTCTCCGAAATTATGCTACTGTAACCTCAGTGGTAACGTAATCGTCGCGTCTGGAGACTCAAATGAGCGTCAAAAACAAATCGTTCTTGATACCTATAGCGGCAGCAATCGGCGCACTTGCGGCATCGTCAACGCCAGTGCTTGCTTCTGTCGACAAGTCAGAATCTAGTCAAGATAAGACAGACGGTCTTTCAAAAGCGCCTGCTGGAATGACGGGCCATAAGATGACTTACGTCAAAGGTGACGAGCTCCATGGCTTATTGCTCAATAAGAGTGCTGATGGCTTGGTAATGGCATACCATACCTCCCACTCTTCACATAGTTCACACAGGTCACACAGCTCGCACTATTCGAGCCGTTAATGTGACGGAAGTTATCTTCGACAAAGCTTTCTTTAGTCCCGAGACGCTGAAGAAGGCTGGATACAGGTTTATAGATCAATTTTCAGTGGAATTTAGCTCTACTGAACAGAGCTACGTGTGTCGGTTAATTTTTAAAACAAATAAAACTACCGAAGCGATTGCGGCGCTCGTTAAAGACTTTCGTAATGAGGTCCTTGATCAAGATTTGAGAGAGCGTATAAAGCAAGAAACTGAGCCCGTTCGAAATCTGATACTTGCACATGCGTTTTCAAAAACAAGCCTTGTGCCGCATGAGTAAATTTCAACCAATAAATTTCTATAGACCTAAAAACGCACCGTATCAATTGCTTCCGTTTAGATTTTCCTTGTTGAAAGGAGATCTGTACGTGCTCTCTAACTTCGTTGGTGAGTATAAGATTCTGCAGCGAGAAAAACTATACTCATTTGCTCGCCATCAACTTCCTGCAGACGATTCAGACTACATCGATTTGCGTGCTAAGCAGTTCCTACTAGACGATAGCAACTCAATTGCGCCGCAATTGTTATCAATAAAAACCCGGACAAAGTACAGTCGTCTCGCTGACTTTACAGCTCTTCATATTTTTGTTGTTAGTTTGAGGTGCGAGCACAGTTGTCCATACTGCCAGGTGTCGCGACAGTCGGAAGACAGAGATTCTTTCGATATGACAGAAGAAGTTGCGGATCGTTCGTTAGAACTAACATTTCAATCGCCTTCTCAGAATATCAAGATTGAATTTCAAGGCGGTGAGTCTCTCTTAAATTTTGACTTAATTAAGTACATAGTTGTACAGGCGAAAAAGATTAATGAAAAAGTTAATAAGCATTTAGGATTTGTAATCGCGACGAATTTAGCGCCAGTGACTCACGAGATGCTTCTTTTTTGTAAAGAGCATGATATTGTTATTTCTACTTCATTGGATGGTCCTTCTGATCTTCATAATAAGAATCGACCTCGTCCTGGCAAAAATAGCTATGAAAAAGCGATCGAAGGTATCAGACTCGTTCGAGAGGTGCTTGGTCAAGACAAGGTGTCGGCCTTAATGACCACGACAGAAGCGAGTTTAAATCGTGTGAAAGACATAATTGACGAATATATTAAAAATGATTTTGATGGGATATTTTTACGTCACTTGTCCCCTTATGGTTTTGCAATAAAAACAAAATCATACCGTGCGTATTCAACAGAACGATGGTTGGATTTTTACAAAGAAGGATTGCAATACATAATCGAATTAAATAAGATGGGCGTTCCGTTTAGAGAGTATTACGCTTGTACGATATTAAGCAAAATGCTTACAAATTCCGATCCGGGGTTTGTAGATCTCATGAATCCTTCAGGAATGGGTATAGCTGCAATTGTTTATAACTATGACGGATCCGTGCATCCTTCAGATGAGAGCAGGATGCTTGCTGAGATGGGAGACAATACATTTCGGATGGGCAATGTCCTAGAAAATACATACGAAGAAATTTTTTCCTCTGAAGCACTCGTTAAGCCATTAGAAGAATCCTTCACGCTGAGCGCACCTATGTGCTCTGACTGTGCTTTCGAATCATTCTGTGGTGCCGACCCTGTTTATCATTACGCAACTAGTAAAGACTTTTTAGCCAAGAAGCCAGAGTCAGATTTTTGTCATAGAAATATGTCAATTTTTAAATATTTAATTTGTCTGATGGAAGAGGACCCCTACGTTAAACGTCTGTTTTTTCGATGGGCTCATAGATCATGATTAAGTTATCGGGTAAGTTAAAACCGCTAAATAGTTTACGACCACTATCTAAGCTGCTTGTATGCACATTACTCGATGGACTCTCAAATGATGAGGCAAAAGGAAAAGCGTTACTTTGTGACCAGGCAAAGATAGTCGGCAAGTATGGTGCGGTGTTACGCAAGCAAGCCATGGGTAAATTGCAGGACATACCTGAATTTTTACTGCCCGAAGATATGCAGCATCTTTCAGAGGGAGATGTTATTCGTATCAGCGAAGATGGCCATTCAGTTCGGGTATTGTTTCGTGCCAAGTCAAACCACAACGCAATTCTTCTTACTGAGCAATGCAATCATTATTGTTTGATGTGCTCCCAGCCGCCCAAGGATATCGATGACTCGTGGCTACTGGATGAGGCAAAACAATTAGTCCAATTATTGCCGACAACAACAGAAGAGATCGGATTCACAGGTGGAGAGCCCACCTTATATGGAGATGGCTTCATCGATCTACTTAGACTTACGAATCTTTATCTACCCAATACTGCAGTCCACATCCTATCTAATGGTCGTTCATTCAAAGACATAGAGTTTGCTAGAAAGTATGCCGCTGTTGGTCATAAAGATGTGATGCTCGGTATTCCTATTTACTCTGATGATCCTGTTCGGCATGATTACATCGTGCAGGCTGAGGGGGCTTTTAGTGAAACAATTGCTGGCATATTGAATTTAAAGGCTTTACGGCAGCGCGTTGAAATACGAGTAGTCCTGCACAAGCAAAGTGTACCCAGATTAGTGCAAACCGCAGAGTTCATTGCACGGAATTTATTATTTGTTGATCATGTCGCACTAATGGGACTAGAGGTTATCGGTTTTACAAGAGCAAATTTAGATGACTTGTGGATTGATCAGTTTGAATATAAGGATAAGTTAAGCGAAGCTGTAGATATTCTCGAGGCAACAGGGCTCCACGTATCGATTTACAACCACCAACTCTGTTTGGTCAACACAGATGTAAGTAACGCGTACCGTAAATCCATCAGCGATTGGAAAAATGAATATGTGGATGAGTGCAAAAGCTGCACCAAGCAATACGAATGCGGCGGATTTTTTTCATCTTCTAAGCAATTTAGATATAGCCCTAACATTAGTGCATTTGAAGATTGAGCTACGTATTTAATGTACCAATCAACCTCCAAAAAAAAAGATTATCAATTTGAAATAACTAAGTATGGTGTTATAGCTAGGGAAATTTTATGAATGCTAAGAATCAGATTATTACGATAATTTTTTTACTGGCATGGGGAGCAATTGTTGGATATTTAGCAACAAATAGAGGGCGAGTTTTTTTTACCTGGTTCATAATTTCACTTCTTGCTACCCCGTTACTAGCCTTAATAGCTCTGTACGTTAAAAAAACGTTAGTGATTACGTTGCCTTGTCCAGCGTGCGCTTATCCAGTGAAATCAAATCAATCAATATGCAAAAGTTGTAATCATGGATTAGTCTCTGACGAAATTTTTATTAGAAGCGCATCTCTTCTTTTAAATGAGCAATCAAAGGATAGTCTTGCAGATAAAAATCGAATTGCAGAAGAGGGAGATAAGGCATTTCAATCAGGTTTGCCCAGGTCTTCTAATCCATACAGACTGTCCACTGCTCCAGTCGAAAATTTAAAATTTATCGATTTTTGGGATAGAGGTTTTACCGTCGCGGAAAATAGAAAAAAACGAGAAAAGTCATCAGGTTATTGATTTGGAATGAGCACGGAGGCATAAATTGATGTGAACATGTTATGTACCTAATTAGACACCATCTCAATCATGTAATCTTCACCAAACAAATAACCTACGGTTAGCCAGCCTTGATCTCCGTGCTTTTACTTTCGTTCAGCGTGTCAGCTAAATCTGTTATAAATTCCTCAACAGCTTTCGATTTAGCTTTATTCGCTTGTCCTATCGTGATCTTGTCATTCAGCAATTGCTCAAAGATTTCATCCATTCTTTCGTAGTACTTGCGTCGGGCTGAAATCACACTTTCCGCGCTTAATCGCTCAAATGCAATCGATCTGCAATCTAGATTCTTTGCTATGTACTCTTTTAATACCTCTTTTTGCTGCGCTGTAA
>Ga0164296_1001749_pt1 | contig 22422 bp, 35 predicted proteins | sample GEODES057metaG_FD_113533 | JGI IMG/M metagenome (GOLD analysis project Ga0164296, IMG submission 113533) | Dystrophic lake water microbial communities from Trout Bog Lake, Wisconsin, USA - GEODES057 metaG | ecosystem: Environmental > Aquatic > Freshwater > Lake | place: USA: Trout Bog Lake...
AATACTTAAACAGATAAGGCGTCAGATGATTACAGTTGTAAAACGTAATGGTGAACGAGTACCACTCGACATCAGCAAAATACAGAGACAGGTAGCACACGATTGTAAGGGCATTGATGGAGTGAGCCCCAGTATGATCGAAATCAAGGCCCAGATAGAACTACATGATGGCATGAGCACTAAAACCATAGACGAGCTCTTGCTCAAGGCCATGGTGGACCTCATAGACGAAACAGAAAATCCAGAAATCAACAATGTAAACTATCAGTATGTGGCTGGGCGTCAACGTGTGAGTATGTTACGCAAAGAAGTCTACGGCGAGTATGATCCTCCCAAGTTGTATGACATCATCAAGACCAATGTGTCAGCAGGTATGTATACAGCAGAACTATTAGATTGGTACACAGAAGATGAGTGGAACATCATCGACTTGTTCATAGATCATACCAAGGACGAAGAATATACCTATGCCGCTATAGCACAATTAGCAGAGAAGTATCTGGTGCAGAATCGTGCCACGGGACAGATCTACGAAACACCACAGGTACGTTATGCTGTGGCAGCCGCCACAGCCTTCCATGCTGAACCAAAAGATCGGAGATTAAAATATGTTAAAGAATATTACGAGTGTGCCTCAGATGGACACTTTACTCTTGCAACACCAGTATTGGCTGGGTTGGGCACTACCACTAAGCAGTTTTCAAGTTGCGTACTTATCAGCTCAGATGACACGTTGGATTCTATATTTGCCGCAGGAGAAATGATGGCCAAGTATGCTAGCAAACGTGCTGGCATAGGACTAGAGATTGGCCGTATACGTCCTCTCGGCGCCCCTATACGCAATGGAGAGATCAAGCACACAGGTATGATACCATTCTTAAAGAAATGGTTTGCCGATCTTCGTTCATGCTCACAAGGTGGTATCCGTAATGCATCATGCACAGTAACGTTTCCTATATGGCATGCTCAGTTTGAAGACCTTATCGTGCTGAAAAACAATCAAGGCACCGAAGAGACACGTGTCCGCCAGATGGACTACTCAGTGGTAGTCAACAAGATGTTCTGGAATCGCTATCGACTGGGCCAGGACATAACTCTGTTTGATCCACACGAAGTTCCAGACCTGTACGAAGCCTACTATAGAGACAGCCAGGATTTCGAGCAGTTGTATCTAGAATATGAAACACGCACAGACATACATAAGAAGGTGTTGTCAGCTGAAGAAATGTTCAAGAATGGCATCTTGAAAGAACGTACTGATACGGGACGTATCTATCTGGTCAATATCGACAATGTGATCAATCAAGGACCTTTTGATACCGCAACTGATCCAATCTATCAGAGTAACCTGTGTTTAACTGGCGATACCACGATTCAAATCATGAATACAGATGATACTGTTCAATCAATATCTCTTGCCAGCTTTGTTGAACTATATGAATTTGGAGCAATGACCGGTGTTAAAGTTAGAAGTTCGGATATTTCAACAGGCGCTGTTACTTGGAATACGGTAAGTGACGCGGCCAAAACCGCTACAGTAACAGAATTAATCGAAATTGAAGATGAATCGGGTAAAATTATTAGATGTACACCTGATCACCAAATATATACAAAGAATCGTGGATATGTTAAAGCCAGCGAGTTATTAGAAACAGACGTGTTATGTGTAGAAAGTTGATTACTAACATAAATAGTATTACAGAGACTAATTATGTATAAACAACTTTATAAAGAAATTATTGATATTGCCAAACTAGAGAAGCGAAAGAAAAGTTCTGGAGTGTATTATGAATTACATCACGTTGTTCCAGAATTTATGTTTAAGAGTAGGAAAAGAACAGGTCCAGCTGGCCACTTAGATGGTAATCCTAATTCAGTGGATAATCTTGTACTATTAACTTTTCAAGAACATCTAATGGCGCATTATTATCTATATGAGATATTAAAAGATACACGATACGGATACTCAGCCGGGTCAGCATTACAATTTTTCTTTATTAAAGCAACGGGTAGTCATATTAGACAACGCACATTATCCAAAGTTGATAAAGAATTTCTAGATAAAATGGCTCATTTACGCGAGATTGGGATTGCAAGTATTTCAAAAGCACGAACTGGGAAGATGCCAGTTGTTGATGCCATTACTAGAGAAAAAATTGGGTCAATGCCGGTAAACCATCCAAGAGTGTTATCGGGGGAGTGGGTTCACCATAGTAAAGGAGTGAAGCAAACTTGGGAATCTCGATCCCAAGTCGGAGAAAATAATGGAAATTATAAAGAAATGACAGCCCAACATTTGGATCGTATTTTTCAATGCGTTGGAAAATCATTAATAGATGATACGCATTTTTCTGTTAAAAACTTTTCAAAAAATATTAAACTTGAATTTACTGAATTTAGAAAAATATCAATCAAGTGGGTAATGAATAATCTGTCTTCAATTGAAAACTTAGTTGCTCAATATAATCACAGAATGAATACTAATATAGTGTATGATCCCTATTATCGAAGTGCCTCGCAAAGAAGCAAGGCATCTATACAGAATCAAATGTATGCTTGGGTAACTGATGGAACCAAAGATTTACGAATATTAAAAATTGATATGAGTGATTTCTTAAATACAAATACAGAATACAAAAATGGAAGAATAAATGCTTAAGATAAAAAGAATTACCGTAGAACCGACTGATGTTTATGATATTACTGTGCCAGAAACTGAATGTTTTTTTGCTAATGACGTATTGGTCCATAATTGCCAAGAGATCCTACTACCAACCAGACCTTTCCAACGTATTGAAGATCCGGCGGGACGCATAGCGTTATGTACACTGGGATCTATCAACTGGGGTGCTTTCAATAATCCACAGCAGATGCGCAAGGCCTGCCGTGTGTTGGTACGCAGTCTTAGTAATCTACTGCAATATCAAGACTTCTTGTCAGTACAGAGCAAGCTGGCCAATGAAGACTTCGAACCACTAGGAGTGGGTATTACCAATCTAGCCTATTGGCACGCCAAGCGTAGTTTCAAATATGGAACATCCGAAGCACTCGCCGAAGTCAAGCGTTGGATGGAACACCAGGCCTACTTCCTTACCGAGATGAGTGTAGAACTTGCCCAAGAAAGAGGGGCCTGTAAGCGTAGCGAATACACACACTACGGTAAGGGAGTATTCCCCTGGGAACGCCGCTCTGCCGGTGTTGACGAACTCGCAGACTTCACACCAGTGATGGATTGGGAACCTCTGCGTGAGCGTATGAAGCAGTATGGTATCCGTAATGCCACACTCATGGCCGTGGCTCCTGTAGAATCCAGCTCAGTTGTTCTAAACTCTACTAATGGTATCGAGATGCCAATGGAGATGATATCTGTGAAAGAATCTAAAGCAGGATCATTCGTCCAGGTAGTGCCAGAGTATCGCCGACTGAAGAATCGCTATCAGCTCATGTGGGAACAGACAGATTGTGTAGACTATCTCAAGACAGCCGCTGTGTTGGCTGCCTATATCGATCAGAGTATAAGTACTAATACATTCTATTCGCCGGCGCATTTTGCAGGTGGTAAAGTTCCGGGAACTCTAATCGCTAAGAATTTGATGCTGGCCTATAAATGGGGTCTGAAGACAATTTATTACTCACTTATAAACAAGGTTGGTTCTAAAAATGTATTAACTACTCAAACTGATAGTTTAGTAAGTGTTGAACCTGTTACAATATACGAAGACGACGAAAATTGCGAGGCCTGCAAGCTCTAGGGTATGATAAATACAGGTGCCGATCGCGATACTGATAATATCCACCGGCTCTATAACTGTGAGGAGTTACAGCAAATGTATTTACATACTATCCCAGCCTATGTCTATTATATTAGGCATATACCAACAGGCAAGTTTTATTACGGATTTCGATCTGCACATATAAATGAAAATAGGCGTCCGATTGACGATTTATGGAAGACATACTTTACATCTTCTGTTAAAATAAAAGAATTACGAGAACAAGATGATACCTTTGAAGTAAAAATAATTTATGAAGATCTAGATGTAGAAGAAGCATATTGGGCAGAACAAGACTATATAAAACAACATATCAATGATCCGCTATGTCTAAACAAGTATTACATTGATAAAGAGAAGGATCAAAAAATATTCAGTATGGCAGGTAAAAGTCATACCGAAGATTCGAAATTAAAAATGAAAGGCAGGCTTCCCTGGAATAAAGGAAAGAAAATTCCAAGAGGAATTCCAAGTTGGAATAAAGGTATTCCAACTCCTGTTTCTGTAAAAGAACTGATTAGAGAAAAAACTAAAGGCATTAAAAAGTCCGAAGAAACTAAAGAAAAAATGAGAAAAACAAAATCTAAAGAACACGCACACAATATATCAGTAGCGGCATTACAACGTCCCAGAACTCCGTGTGAAGTTTGCGGAAGGTTGATAACTAAAGCAAATATCGAAAATCATAGGAAAACACATTATGAGTAAAGCACAATACGACATCTCAAAAAAAACAAATTATTTGAAAAGGAAGATGTTCTTAGACCCAGAAGGCCCTGTAACTGTACAGAGGTTTGAAGAGGTTAAATATCCTAAGATTCAGGCCTTTGAAACCTTAGCCCGTGGATTCTTTTGGGTTCCAGAAGAAATCAGCCTTACCAAAGACAAGATCGACCACAAGGACTCATCTGATGCTGTAAAGCATATCTTTACTAGTAATCTACTGCGCCAGACAGCATTGGATAGTATACAGGGCCGTGCTCCAGCACAGGTATTCTCGCCAGTTATCAGTATCCCAGAATTAGAAGCATTGGTTTCAAATTGGAGCTTCTTTGAAACAAACATACACTCAAAGAGCTACAGTCACATCATACGTAATGTCTATGGTGTGCCTAAAGATGAATTTAACAAGATACACTATACCAAAGAGATCGTAGACATGGCCGCCAACATCGGCAAGTATTATGATCAGCTACATGCCATCAACTGTGCCAAAGAACTAGGCGACACAAATGTCAGCGAAGCACATCACATTAAATCTATCTGGTTGGCACTCAACGCCAGCTATGCTCTAGAAGCATTTCGTTTCATGGTATCCTTCGCAACGTCATTGGCTATGGTGGAGAACAAGATCTATATCGGCAATGGCAACATCATATCACTGATCCTACAAGATGAGATCTTACACGCAGATTGGACCGCTTGGTTGATCAACAATGTGATCAAAGATGATGAACGTTTCGTTGCCGCCAAGGCAGAGTGTGAGGAAGAAGTCTATCAGATGTACATGGAGGTGATAGAAGAAGAAAAAGCCTGGGCTGAATATCTGTTCAAACTAGGTCCTGTTATCGGACTTAATGAAACTATCTTAAAAGATTTCGTAGACTACACAGCATTCACCCGACTCAAAGAGATTGGCATCAAGTATCAAGGCGAACACCCTAAGTCTAGTCCTATCCCTTGGTTTAACCGACACGTCAACATCAACAAGAAACAATCAGCACTACAGGAGACCGAATCGACCAATTATGTCGTAGGTGTCATGAGCGATTCTGTTGATTATGAAGAATTACCAGAACTATAAGATTTACACTTACTAAAGTGCCATTGCCGCATTTGAGGTAGCCCTCCTGTTTTATTACAATGTGGGCACTCTATTACAGGCTTTGGTACTTTATTTTTTCCTATCTTAGTTTTTCTATTATTTTCTAACCATTCAGGCGTTTGTTTTCTTCCTAAGTTAGGGCTAGGTTTACCTTTTAATAATGCCGAATGTCGTTGTTTACGCTCATCAGTCCATGTCCTGCCTTCTGCTCCTTCTCCGCCGTCCGTCATGTTAGCTAGTATACCCGTTCCTAAGTCTTTACGTCCGTACCATCTCACTAATCTACGTTCAATAGCTAGTGCTCCGACTTCGGATAAGTTATTTTCTACAATAACTATTAGTTCTTTAGATTTAGGTGGTTTAACTTGTCTGCCGTACTTGTAGTAGGCTCTGGTCCCAGTACCCTTTCCGATATAGTAAGGTGTACCGTCTGTTCTTAGATAGGCGTATACGTAAAAGCGTAAATACATTGCTGGTGCTCCTCATAGCATTAGAGTAGTTGGATATGTCCAGTATCGCGAACTACACTAATATTTTTCAAAGTATTTGATATACTTTGAAAAACAATATATAATAAACAAAGGAAAGAAATATGTCAAAAGCGATAGTATGGAGCAAAGATGCTTGCCCCTATTGTGATCAGGCCAAGAACCTGTTAAAATCTAGAGGTATTGAGTTCGAAGAAAGAAATGTCAGTACAGATTGGACTAAAGAACAGTTGTTAGAGGCAGTGCCAAATGCACGTACAGTTCCACAGATATTCCTAGATGGAGAACTGGTAGGTGGATTCACAGAATTACGGGCTAGACTAAATGGATAACGCAGAATTAGAACGCATTAAAGATGCCCTGAGAGGTGTCAAACCATCAGAGATCGTAGAGGACGCTGAGGTAGATCTCAACACCATAGATCTCAGCAAGCTGACTACCAGTGAGCTGAGTGGGTTCAGTTGGCCTAACAATGTAACTATCACAGCAAATACAGGCAGTTATAGTAGTTTTACCATACCTACTCTCACCAGCTCGGTATACAACGGTGCTAACATCATAAACACCAACAACACCAATCCCGTTTGGACCACTACTGGTATGCCATTTTCTAATCATATTGGAAATACAGGAATTGGTCAACTCAACTTAGACGGTGATGATGCCGACATCCTGATCAAAGGCCGCAGTCTAAAAGAATTCATGGAGAAGATGGAAGAACGGTTGGCCATCTTGGTTCCAGATCCTGCGAAGCTAGAACACTTCGAAGCTCTCAAAAGAGCCTACGATCATTACAAGACATTAGAAGCACTGTGCGAAATACCCAAACCAGAAGACAAATAAGGACAATATGTTAATCAACAAAGGATTCTCCCAAGGAGATGTAGTAAGTATCAAACTATTAAATGGCGATGAGATAATCGCCCGTTTCGAATCAGAAACTGTAGATACCATAGTGATCAGTAGACCGTTGGCCATAACCATGAGTGGATCGGGGCTAGGACTAATTCCCTGGGTGTTCCTAGGCGAGGACAAGCAGGTCACACTAGACAAAAAGAATACCTTTTTCATCGTGGCCAGCAAACAGGCGGCCAGCAAACAGTACATCGAAGACACCACTGGAATCAGCCTGGTTAAATAGTATTATTATCTAGGAGAATAAAATGGGAGTTCCAATTCAAACCCCAATGGGGGCCACCGGTGGTGCTGGCGTTTTTACAGCTATTGACAATGGCGCTGAGTTAACCGCTATCGCTACCGCGATCAATGCTCAAACTGTGGTATTGAAACAGATACAGGGCACTCTAGCTGACCTGGTCTCAGCTGTAGGAGCCGTTGCCGATACTGCCAAAGCTTCTAGCGGTGCTATCCTGTCCGTTTCGAAAGCTGTAGGTAATGCCAGCAGTGCTGTCAGTGATGCCGCTGTGACTCAACAGGCCATGGCTGCCAGTGTGATCAAGAAAAATAATTTTGACACAGAAGTGGTTAGCCAGACACTAACACAGAACGGGCAAGAATTACCAAAATTACCTAGCGTAGCTGATCAAATAAAATCACAACTCAAAGAAGGTACTATAATTTCAGAAGTGTCCAAAGTAGAAAATTTCGTCAAAGACAAGATAAACAGCACCCTTGGAGATGCAGAAGATTGGGCTAAACAGGCATTGGGAGTTGATCAGATCATTGCTAATGTGAAGGCACAGGCCAGTGCTATCATCACTCCGGCTGTTAAAAGTGCAGAAACCACAGCCCGAAATGTCGCGGCTGCCGCTGGCGTATCATCTGGAACTTAATAGATGGCTACTAAACCTTGGATCAATAACTATGGGCAACAGCGTAACAGTAATAGCCCTGCCGTAGATGATCTGTATCAATCACCTAATGTGTTCATCAACGGAGTTCCTGTAGTTTTATATGCTCAGGCAGGGCCGAGTAGCTCTGCCTTTGCGGTGGACATAGCGGCACCTCAGATATCGAAAGTGGATCTTAATCAAGCGGCTATCACAGAGTTGGCTAGCCTACAGCCTCAATCATTGCCTGCTACAGCAGTAGACAACGGTGGTCCAGAACAAGGCTATCAAGGAACTCCTACAACCGAAATAACCACGGTTCCAGGCACTGTTGATCCTGCGGTATCGGATAACATAGTCAGCTGGCTGGCCGCTAGGTTACAAGAAGCTGAACAGGGCCAATGGACTAGACGCAGTCCCCCTGTACCTGCGGCTCCGGTAAATCCCGGCAACCCCAATATCATCAATATTTGGAAATCCATAGGCATCGCAGCCTACGCAAACAATGATCAAACTGCATGGTGTATGGGGTTTGTAAATTTTGCGTTGAAACAGAATGGATACAAATGGTGTCCAGAAGCCAGCAGTTGGGCTATAAGAAATAATCCAGGAAAATGGAGTGCTAGTAAAGTATCCAGTGCTGATGCACAACCGGGTGACATAGCTCTTTGGAATTTTGGACATGTGAATTTAGTTTATACTAATAAAAATGGTGCATTGACCTTTGTTGGTGGTAATCAAGGAGGTAGGGGAAATAATCCTTCTCGTAGCACTGTATCTATAATGTGGCCCAGTGGTTACAGAGGAAATGGTGACGGCACCCTAGCAGGAATTTGGAGACCAAGCAGGTCATAGGTTGCGAGTATTTTGATTCGATAGTATAATAAATATATTATCCGTAGGGGTAAAGTAGCATAGCTACTTGCTTGTGTGAGAGGCACAGAGTGGTTAGGCGGAGACATATCGGGCCCTAGGATTCCGTCAATTTTTTAACTTTTGGAGAAATCCTATGAAAAAGATCATATTGGCATTAGTATTGTTGGCAACAGTTAGCACAGCAGAAGCGCATTGGAGAGGTGGTAGATGTTGTTGGGGTGGAGGTTGGATAGCACCAGCACTGATAGGCGGAGTTGTTGGCTATGAATTAAGCCGTCCTCATTACTACGAACCTGCTCCTGTGATCATACAGCAACCTCCTGTATATATCCAGCAACCTCAGATCGTGCAGGAACCTCCTGTGGGATATCATTGGCAGTTGATGACAGATCCAGCGACAAATCAACAGAGGCCGGTACTGGTACCAAATTGATAGAAAAACAACAACCTGCGAAACAGCCTGTGCAGACTGAAAAAGAACGCAAAGAACAGGAAAAGAAAAAGGTTGTTGAACGAGAATTAGCAAGAGGTAATCCCAAGATTGACAACAACGTCATCAGGGGTTATAATTAAATTTTGAGGAAATTATGAAGTCGTTATTATTCGCATTATTAGCGGTCGCAGGTGTGGCACAGGCCAATCTCTTACCAGAACCTATGGTCAATGACAATTGGACCAGCCAAGGTACCCCTGTGACCAATTCAACCGGCCTATGCTGGAGCGATAGCTCATGGACACCGGCCACTGCTGATCCAAGATGTGATGGTGCACTGCAACCTACAGAGCCAGTGAAAAGATCAAAGGCAACCCCAACACAGCCTAAAATGGTCGAGGCAGTTAAAATAACCTATTTGGCCAAGACATTATTTGATTTTGATCGTTCGGTTATCAAGCCGGCCGGCAAACTAGAATTAGACAGATTGGTAGTCCAATTGAATACCATGACAGTAGAAATTGCGATTGCTGTAGGTCATACTGACAGGGTTGGCACAGACAGTTATAATTTACAGTTAGGTCAGCGTCGTGCAGAAGCTGTAAAGAAATATTTGATCAGTCGAGGTTTAGAAGCAGGTCGTATATACACAGACACTAAAGGCGAAAGAGAGCCAGTGGCTACAAATAAAACAGCTGAAGGTCGCAGTGAGAATCGCAGAGTTGTTGTAGAAGTATATGGTGTTCCTAAATATTGGAATCAATAAAAGAATTGTTGTACATCCTTCAAAACGAAAGAATTCTGGACGCGGGTTCGACTAAGCCTGTTTTACCATAAACCCACCATTTGTGACACTACCTCTTAAACAAGCGTTTCCAAAGTTGTTAGGATTATAGCCTCGGTCTAAACACCATTGGCGTAATCCTTCAACTGTTTCAGTAGTACCATCTGGGTGTGTAATCTCGTATAGTTTACCGTTCCAAGTTTTCTTGCCCTTACCTGCCCTTACTTCTTTCATCTTCTTACTAGCCCTAGCTCTTTGTTCTGGATCTTTCCAGCGAAGATTAGATTTTGCCGCACCTTTACGGCCTCCCTCTATCATAGACTGTTTTGCGGCATCAAAATTAGCATCAAGTTTAGCCAATCCTTGCCAGGCAACATAGTCCTGCCAGTTGCCGTGTTGTTCATATAGTAGTCGGTGTGCCTCGGCGTGTTGCTCTATAGTTAGTTCAACTAGATTAGAAGGATCGTCTGACCCGCCTAGGTACTTTGGAACGATGTGATGTTTATGTAGCATAATATTATTTAGTCGAAACCGAGTAAAAACTCTTGACAATGGTTTCGACATACTATACAATAAATACTTATATGATTGTATGAAGTGGATTGAAACGGGTCTTGGACGCGAGTTCGAATCTCGCCATCTCCACCTAAGTGTATCGAGGTATATTTAGGTGGGGATGAATTTGGTTTTCGACAGGGTCAAGAGTAATGAAATGGACAGTCCGGCAATGTAGAAGCCGTTAGGGTTGGGGGAACTCGGCCGAAGACACAAATAACGTAAACGCCAACGACGAACAGTTCGCATTGGCAGCCTAAACACTGCCTAGGGTAGGAAATACCTCGTAACAGAAACCACCAAAAAGCGGCTATTATGGCCGCTTTTTCATAGGTGTAATCTCATATAGGATATATAATATAGAATATATCTTAATCTAAAAGATGTATCATAACAAAAAGGAAATCAAATCATGAAGAAAATTATTGCAATTTTAGCCTCACTGGCATTTATAGGCACAGTAAACGCGGCGTCAGTATCATTAGAAGACCAATTCCAAAGTGGAGACAATGGTGCGGCTGACAGCCACAATTATGGCATCACTATCAAAGAGTCAGTAACTAAAAATATCACAGCCGACCTAGGCGTGACGCAATATGTAAGCCCTACAGACAGTCTCAGCACTCGTGCTGAAGTAGGTAGTACTTACAGCCAGCCAGCTGGTATGATTGGCCTCTATACTCGCGTAGCTGTTGGTAACAAGTTTACAGGCTCTACAGATTTTGGCTACTACTCAGTTGAGCCAGGTATCACAGCCGCATTGGGATCTGGAGTTTCAGCAAAACTAGGTTATCGCTATCGTACAGCATTTGATAGCTCTATCGCTGATAAAACCAATACTGCTCGTGCTACATTGGCATATGATCTAACACCAAAAGATCAACTTGGTCTACGTTATGACAAGCAGTACGGCGACAGCCAAAGTCACAGTGTAAATTTAATCTATACACGTGGTTTCTAATTTAACCTTTGTGATACAATGAACCCGCTTCGGCGGGTTTTTTGTTATTGAAAAAATCTATAGGCCTTATTAAAATAATTATTGAAAAAATCAATAGAAATGGTAGATCTTATTGTTAAATACTATTACAATAACTTATCAGTAGAAACACTGAGAGTTATTATCAGACACACATAAAGGAGAAACAATGTCTATCACAATTAAAAATCTAGAGAGTGCGCTGGCGGGTGAGAGCCAAGCTCACATCAAGTACCGCTACTTCGCCCGGATCGCTCGTGAAGAAGGATTTGAAGAAATCGCACAGCATTTTGAGCACACTGCAGATCAAGAACTCAAACACGCTTGGGGTCATTTGGAACTGTTGATAGGTAAACCAACAACCAAAGAATGTTTGGAAAAAGCCATCGAAGGTGAGACCTATGAGTTTACCACGATGTACCCAGAATTTGAAAAGAATGCTGTATTGGAAGGTAACCATGAAGCTGAAAAAGAAATGCAAGATCAGATCGCAGAAAGCCAAGAACATGCAGAACAGTTTATCGCGGTCCTACGCAAGGCCGAAAAACGTTTCGCCGCACTGAAAAAAGTGGAAGAGCGTCACGCCCGTGCCTATGAAACAAAATTACAAGATTTATTACAAACGGAGACAAGATAATGGAACAGACCTACGTATGCGTGGTATGTGGCCACGAACATGATGAAGCAGTAGAAGGACGTTGGGAAGACCTTCCAGAAGATTTTCTCTGCCCAGAATGTGGAGTTGGCAAAGACGAATACTACGTCCTATAAACAGTATCAACAACAGCCCCGCCAACCGCGGGGTTTCTTTTTGGTAAAATTCCTGGTTGCAGATCTTTTGGTTGTACCATATAATAGTGATACTTACACACATAGGAGAAGTAAAATGTCAGCAGAAACAACCATAAAAGCATTAGGCGATTACTGTGAAAAGAATTCTGGTAATTTCTACACCTGGACAGGCAAGAATGGTACCTACACTTGGAACCGTGGAAAAACAGCGGGGGATGGCACAGTCAATGGTGTAGTCCGAAAACTGGCAGGTACCGATGCCTCAGGTACCCAGATTTGGGTAGTTGCCGGTAGTGTTAAGATTGCACCTACTGGAGAGATCCTGCGTTTCACTGGATTAGCCAAAAAAGAACAAAAAGCCATACAGCAGGTCATCACACCAATATTGATGCCAGAAACAGTTACAAGTTAACCTAGTGTGGTCTACAGATAAAGAACTAGTACGATATTTGAGAGAGGAAATCTATGTCAATGCATCTTGAAGGTCCCTGGCTCAGCACCACAGGTAAAAAGAAAGGTCCCAAGAAATGGCCATCAGCTGAGGCCAAACGCCGGGCTGAGAAATTAGAAGCAGACTGGAAAGCTCTATTAAAAAAACAAGGCATCGAAGCAGAAGCTCGCAAGAAGAGTCGTGCTCTTACTGATGAGGTATTGACCACTAGTCCAAGAGTTCCTCCGGGTCGTGAGACTCCCTATATCCCCAGCCGAGACACAGGTGCTATAGCCTGCACCAAAAAGGAAGATATGCGGTATTCGGGGAATAAGGTCAAGGGAATTGGTACACTTCACAAGAGTAATGGTGTACCGATCTTCACTGATGAAGAGGCAGTAGATATATCCCGCATGAGAAGATAACACAATAAATAAATCTATGAAACCAACATTCAATGACCGATTCATCGCTTGGCTAGCACTAGTCAGTGGCATAGCGATTAGCTGTATCGCCGAGTTCTACTCTATAATGGGGCTGATAGCTATCTATCCAGCCGCACTGATTCCCATCGTAGTCATGGGTGCGGTCCTAGGCATAGGAAAACTTTCAGCCACAGTCTGGGTCAAGCAGAACTGGGATTGGTCTCCGGCTTTTCTCAAGGCCTATATCTTACCGGCTATCGCTCTGCTGATGTTGATTACCTCAGTAGGTGTGTTTGGATTCTTGAGCAAGGCACACAGTGATCAAAGTCTGGTATCAGGTGATGTCCAGGCCAAGATAGCTGTATATGATGAAAAGATCAAAACTGAAAAGGATAACATAGATGCAGATCGCAAGGCTCTCAAACAGATGGATGAGGCAGTGGACCAAGTTATGGCACGCTCAACGTCGGAAGGTGGGGCGGCCAGATCCGTCGATATACGCAGAAGCCAGCAGAAAGAACGTAGTCGCCTGCTTGCGGACATATCAGCAAGTCAGCAACGGATTACCGCTCTTAACGAAGAAAGAGCGCCAATTGCCGCAGAAGTTAGGAAAGTGGAAGCTGAGGTTGGACCGATAAAGTATATAGCATCATTCGTCTATGGTAGCAATCCAGACGCTAACATATTAGAAAAAGCAGTCAGCTGGGTCAGCATATTGATCGTGGTGGTTCTAGATCCCCTAGCTATCGTGCTCCTATTGGCCAGCCAATACAGTTTTCAAAGATTTAGAGAATATCAACCAGAACCCGGTAAACCCGTCCATATGGATTTCGAAGGTGTGCGTATGCCCAACGGCGAATGGGTCCAGACTGGTCCTGCATTCGCATACGAGCCAGACGATGGTCCACTTACTCCAGAACAGATCAGTGCCCTAGAAGCAGATGCAGAACTGCATAGAGCCCAGGGTGAGATCCTCGCCCAAGAACACCTATTCAAGGCAGCCGACGAGTTCATAAAAACCTGGAAGGCCAATGATCGATCTGCGGAACCTGCCCAGACTGTATCTGCTCCTCCACAGCCTGTCATGGCCACAGAGGAATCCCGTGTGGTAAAAATGAAGGTGTTTCCACCGCCCACCAAACCAGAAGGCTATGTGCAGAATGAGGAACAGACTGAAAGCAATATCTGGACCACTGCTACCACAGAAGGTGCCCCATTGCCCGACGATGAGGACCATGTGATATATCTAGCCGCCAACATCCGTGCAGGCCGTATGCACATGAACGAAGTACCAGCTGAGCTAGTCGACAGAGTCAAGGCTCGTTTATAATATGCAGGGCAGTATCACACTGGTCACCCCACCTGATATTTTTGAAAACTCCAATGCCAGCATCTTGTTTGTGCATCTAGATGATGCTGGACAGGATCTAGTAAGCCGTTGGCTAAAGACCAGTAGTCTAGATGAAGATATCAATATCTATGTCTACAACGGAGAAACCAATATAGCTTGGTTTTTGTACGCACTGAATCGATGCGAATATAAGTATATAAATGTAGACGGAGCAAATGATATATCACGAGCCATCATGGGCTATGCTGTAGGCAAGAGCGGTATCTGTTATGAAACACGAGATAAAAATATCGCTGCCGTATATAGCCACATCAATCCCAATCGTGTAAGATCCGTTGATGAATTTTTAGAAAGGGCATTCGGTGAGCAAACAACTAAATCATAGCTGTCATTTCTGCGGTAAGAGCAAAGAGGATGTAGAAAAACTCATCGTGGGAGACAACTCCAGTATCTGTAATGACTGTGTGGTACTGTGTGTCAACATCTTAGAAGATGAAAAGATCAAGAAGTTTCCAGCAGACAAGATCACTGTGAACCCTACCCAGTTGAAAGATTATCTAGACGACTACGTGATAGGACAAGATGAAGCCAAGATTTCCCTGTGTGTAGCAGTGGCACAGCATTTCAAACGCATCAATAATCCCAGCAAGAAGATCAGATTGGAAAAGACCAATGTGCTCATGCTGGGACCCACAGGCTGTGGCAAGACCATGATGGTGCGCAAGATAGCCGAATACTTAAATGTACCTTTTGCCATCTGTGATGCTACAGGCATAACCGAAGCGGGCTATGTGGGCGACGATGTGGAAAGCATACTCAACAGATTGATCTCAGCCGCTGACGGAGATCTGGACAAGGCCGAACGTGGCATCATCTATATAGACGAGATAGACAAGATCGCTCGCAAAGGTGAAAATGTCAGCATCACCCGAGATGTATCAGGTGAGGGAGTACAACAGGCTCTGCTGAAAATGATCGAAGGCAGTATCATGCGAGTGCCTAGCACAGGAAAACGCAAGCATCCCGGTTCTGATATGCAGGAAATCAACACCGAAGGAATCTTGTTTATCTGTGGAGGAGCCTTCGTCGGTCTAGATAAGATCATAGAAGAGCGTCTCAATAAACGCAGTATTGGGTTCTCGTCATCATTGACCACTACCCAGACTCCAGATGATGTCTATAGATCAACCACTACCAAAGACATCATCAAGTTTGGATTTATTCCGGAATTCGTAGGTCGTTTTGGTCTAACAGTATCAGTCGATGAGTTAGGCACGAAAGAATTGGTAAAGATCTTAGTAGAACCCAAGAACAGCATCATCAAACAGTATCAATACATCTTTGAACTGGACAGCATCGATTTAGAATTTGAAGATACAGCCCTAGAAGAGATAGCACAGCAGGCCAAGGCCCTGAAGACCAATGCTCGTGGACTTAAAAACATCATAGAAAAGACCCTGCTTCCCTATCAATTTGATGCTCAAAACCTAGTTGCACGTGGTTTAACCAAAATAGTAGTAAATAAAGACACAGTAAATGGCAGTCCAGCTGTCATGGTATTCGACAAAAAAGCAAAGATCAATGAGCAGAAATAACAGAGACGCGGTACGCGGTATCAAGATCATCGTGGGCGACATGCCCATAAACACCGCCCTACGCAAATTCAAACAGCGTGTAGATGACAGTGGAAAATTGGAAGATGTCAAGGCCAAGATGTTCTACGAAAAACCCACTACCGAACGCAAGCGTAAGAAAGGGGCTGCCAAGGCCCGTTGGAAGAAGAAACTCCGAGACCAACAACTTCCCAAGAAGATGTATTGACATTAGGTTCGCAAATGGGACTTTTATTTTAGAAAAAATCTTGACGCTTACCAAAAGTCGGTGTATAATATATTACACAAATACATAGAAAAACATAGAAATGATCCCAAAGCAATTATTGAATTCTACAGGAATCCATCGGACACACGATACCTATCAAAATATGCTCGATCACTATAGGGCATTACGAAACCCGGAACTTTTAGAAAAAACAATTAAAACATTAGAGACAGAACTTAACTATCCCTTTTATAGATTTTTCAGTAATTATGGTACCGGTATCGGCGAAACTATGGAAGAAGTCTCTGCCCAAAAATTTATAGACATTATTCCAAAAAAAGATGGTAAGAAAAAATCCAAAGTATATGAAAATTATAACAAACAGCATAATAAAAAATCTAGCAATTATGATTTTTTATTTGTAAAAGATGGAATAATTAAAAGTGGAGAAGCTAAAGTAATACGAGCCGCTGAAAGTAAGCCAGTACAAAATAATAAAATTTACGAACTACCTTCATCATTAGAAGAACGAGCTTTAACTTATTCTGAAAAAAATAAATCCGGAAATCAATCATTTCAGCAAACTAAAGCAGAACTATTTGATTATTTACTAGGTATTGTAATATATGCAGATCAGGTTGATTTTTATTTGGTACCATCTGATGATATCAAATCTGGAAAACTTAAGATCATCAATCAACATGCAGGTGCTATTTTAGAAGATGGGAGTACTAATGAAGGCCATTTATCTGTTAAAGATTTAGACTCTTATAAAATATTATCAGTGTATTCTGAAAAAGAATTACTAGAGGCTGATAGCATTAATAAATATATTTCATGACAGTTACTTTTAAAGACCTTAATAAAAAGAAAAATCAATTAGGTCAATTTATGACTCCGGATGTTATATCACAAGTTATGATAGATAATAATACATACTCCGGTCTTATAATTGAGCCCAGTTTTGGTCTTGGATCTTTTTTATACAAATTAGAGTCAAAATATCCAAAAAATATTAAGATAGGTATCGAATACGATCCGGAATTGTTTGATCAGTATACTGGATCATCAACTGTGCTAAACCAATCATTTTATCAATTTCAAATTCCAAAAAATATTAAATTTGATTCAATATCATTTGTTGGAAATCCCCCATATAGGACTCCAGCTTATTCACTTAAAAGTGAAGATAAAGATCTAATTAAGGAATTAGTTAAAAAATACAAACTAACAGGAGTAAAAGAAGAAGCAATTTTTTTTATTGCGTATGCTGTTAGTCTTATTGAACAAGCAGATGTTCCTGGGGTTATTCATTGGATATTGCCTAAAACAATTTTTGAAAACAGCAGTAAAGCATTTACTAATTTTAGAAAATTTTTGAATATACATGCACCGGTTATCGAAATGATCGATATATCTGAGAATTATCCAGATGTAGCACAACCGTTATGTATTGCTAAATTTTTAGTGAATCAAAAAACAAATACAAACTTAACTGATTCTTTTATATTAAAAGATACTATTACATTTCAAGAAATTTTTATTAAAACGTCGCTAGGTAGTGTTCCTTGCGAAAGTATATTGCTCTCATGTAAGGACGAACCATTGTCTAGTTTTAAAGAAAGACTTGAGAATATTTTTCAAAAAAACATCAATATTCGAACTGAATTAAAATATAATGGAAAATATCATCTACGAGCACTTAGTGGATCATCGGCTACAGAAAAATTTAAAATTTTAGATTCCTATGTTTCTGAAATAAAAAATACCATCAATGTTTCTGATTTTTCAAATGACGCTTATTATAAGCCTATTTCTCATAGAACAGAAGTCCGTTGGTATTTTAGACATCCCGGATTGACTAAGGTTAGTTTTATATATATAATAAATCCTAATCCAGGTAAATCTTTTTACTTTCCTGGAAATCCTACAAAAACATCAACTGATTATTTTGGATATTGCGAATATGATATAAATCGAAATAGTAGCCCCGGAGCGAATAGAACTGTTTCTATAGAAAATATTGAAAAAAATATTACTCCAAAATTTAAAAAGTTTTGGCAAGAAAATACAACAGCGCCGATAACCGAAATTTTTAATTATATATTACATATTAGCAAAAGTAGTTGGTATAAAAATTATAAGTCAAAATATCAAAGATTTTACTTTGGAATACCAAAAACTTTTGACACCTCTTGGAAACCAGAATTAAATAAATCTTGCCTTAACTGGGATAGTATTATTGAACTAACTGCTTCAGAAATTATTATTTCTACAGAGCAAACATCTATCAATCTTTTAAATTCTCTTTTCATCGAAGAATATTCTTCTTGACATTTACCAAACTTTTTATTATAATATAATTTTAATAGAAAGAATCTCATGGTACTTCCAGAACAATGTCCAGTAATAACCATACTCGTAAAAGATCTCTATAATGCCATAGACATCAAGCACGTGTTAAAAGGTTATGGCCGATTAGCCTACGAAATTTATACGCTAAATGAAACGTTAAAATACGGCGAATCGGCCGACGAACCGGATGGAGAAAGGATCTATCGCCAAATTTGGCAATTCCCCGGTTGGCCTACTCTACCTAGTCCCAATGCCGCTGGCAGCGACATATTGGATGTAGTCGGACAACGTCCAGATTTAACCAAGAATGATCTAGCAGTTAGAGTCTGGGATCTAAGGCATATTCCTTGCCAAAATCCCTATAGGCCACATAAAGAAACCCTCGATGTCGAAGGCGAATTGATAAAACGTCATATAGAGCAATATCGCCGAGCTCCTATAGGAAATAAACAAGAACAAAAAAGACTAGACAAAGGCGTTCCTCCTGTTAAACTGATCAAGACCGTAGCACCGGGTTTGATCGATAAACTATTCTACGGAGAATAACGTGCCTACACACCTAATGGTAGACTTAGAAACCATGGCAGTGACCCCTAAGGCCACGGTACTCACCCTGGGAGCTGTGAAATTTAATCCCTATGCTAGCGGTTATGGAGAGAAGTTGTACTTCCGTGTGGATATTGATGATCAAGACAAGCTAGGCAGAGAAGTGGATCCAAACACATTGGACTGGTGGGCGAAACAAGATGCCGCTATAATGGAAGAAGCATTCAGTCCCAACGATCGTGTACCTCTGGCAGATGCCATAGATCAGTTCCACAAGTTTGCCTGGGGCTGTGATGCCTTTTGGAGCCATGGTTCAATCTTTGACATCGCCATCATAGAAGACATCTATAGACAGTTGGAAAGGACGCCGCCTTGGCAGTTCTGGCAGATACGTGATACACGCACTATATTTGATCTAGGTTATGATCCAGATATGCCTCAGGCCAGCAAGCACGATGCTCTACAGGATGCCATACGTCAGGCTGTTGGTGTACAGAACGTCTATGCCAAATTAAAGATACGGCCTAGATAATTATCGGAACCAACCTAGCTTTTCGCCGGCGGCTCGTCTTCGATCAGCTTCAGCTCGGCTACCGGGATAACGACTGGCCCAGATCAAGATTAGTGCGAAGAATATGGCCATTGCTGTCACAGCCCGGACATTGTGAGTAGTGAACCACATGATGATCAATGATCCATCCATAGAAAGGAACATGGCCAGTTTGGCGTATTTTGGAAATACACGACCTTCACCCCAGTCGCGGATCACGGGCCCAAACAACCTGTGATTGATCATATAGTCGTGGAATCGTTTGGAACTCTTGCTGAAACACCAAGTGGCCAAGAGTGCCGGTGTGGACCAAGGTAGTCCGGGAACGATGGTGCCCAAATATGCTAGGCCTAGAAACAGTATTCCTGCGGTGAACCAAAGGGCTCGTTTGATCTTTTCCATTCTATCTCTCCGATTATTAAGTATGTATTTAACCAATAAGAGATTGACCTTTTACCAGTTTGAGTATATAATAGTAATATGAAGATCAAAAAACTAACACGTCAATACTCAGGTGGAGATTCCTTTACACATATGGTACAGTATATCTATAAAGATGCTGATACCTTCGTAGAACACAGACAGTGGTGCTGGGAAACCTGGGGACCCAGCTGTGAGCTAGACTACTACTATAAAACTGGTAAAAAGAATCCTCTGTGGGCGTGGATGAGTGACAGCAATGGTAGGATCAGGATCTATTTTGGCTCTGACAAAGAAGCCGCACATTTTGGATTAAGATGGAGTTGATATGAAGGTAAGTTTGGTAAGTGATTTACATCTCGATATTTCTGGATACTGCGATCTCCCAGGTGGGGAGGTTTTAATTCTCGCCGGTGACGTCTGCGAAGCTCGCAAGCTCACCACAGAATTCCACAGTACTAAAACTCTATACCCAACCGGAGAGCCAAATCGGGAATTTCCCTGTAGTGAATTCTTCCGTGTAGAATGTGCCAAATATGACAAGGTATTCATGGTCATGGGCAATCACGAGCACTATGGTGGCAAACTCTACAAGACCTATGATGAACTCCTAAAGATCTTGCCAGCCAACGTGACCCTGCTGGAAGACCAGGTAGAAGAATATCGTGGAGTCATGTTCATGGGCTCTACCCTATGGACCGACCTCAATGGAGGCGACCCAATCACGGCCATGCATCTCAAGATGGGCATGAATGACTACAGGGCAATCACAGAATTCTATCCTGATAGAAGCGTCTGGCACAAGCTGACGCCGGAACGTACTGCTGAGATACACTTCAAGACCAAACAGTATTTCAAGACCATATTGGAGTTGAACCGTGACAAGCCCTTCGTTGTGATTACTCATCACTCTCCCAGCTTCCAGAGTGTAAACGAGAAATATCGGTATGACACCACTATGAATGGTGGATACTCTAGCAACATGGATCAGTTCATATTAGACAATCCCAACATCCATACTTGGGTATTTGGTCATATGCACGATCCGGTTAGTTATTATATCGGTGAGACTCGTGTTGTCAGTAACCCACGAGGTTATGTAGGCTATGAAGATACCCATCAATTCGATCCTGGATTTTCATTTACAGTATGACCACAACTGTCCGACTCTACTGGAATGAGATAAACAATCCTGCCAACGAGCATGTCATGTGGAATGAGATCTTGGCACGCACCTTTGAACAGTTCGGACTGCCCGGTGATAGATACATGACCAATATAGATACAGATTGGATGGACTGGCATTTTGTCAGTGAAAAAGATGCTACTATGTTTATATTGGAACATGGAGGGGATGTCATACCTGAGTCTCAGATCACCGTGGAGTTTGTAGGGAGCCTGATGAGATGAGCAGGCCCGTGAGATTAACCGAAAGCCAATGGATGAAGATCTATCACAACATAGCGGCTAATTATCCTCACAGCGTCTTATTGATACGAGACAAGATGAGATCGGTCCTAGGATTTACTTCTAGGACTCACCATTGGCATGATCCCGTCTCAGGGTATCGTAGCTGTATTATGCTAGACTTCTATGATGAACCCAAACGTACCATGTTTCTGTTGAAATACGGAGATTACCTACAAGATGATCAGTAACTACTTATTTCCATCTGAACCTCCACAGGAACTGTTAGATCAGTGCAGGCTGATAGTGCTGAAAGATCCCCAAAAGATCAAAGAGATAAAATATTGGACCATGGAGAACTGTCATAGTTTCATATGGATGGAAGAAGTCAACACCAGCGACGTCAGTCCCATGTATGACGTCTGTTATGGATTTTACTTCTGGGATGACAAGGATATACTGATGTTTAAGATGAAATACGCAGAATGGACATAGACTACAGACGACACGGACGCAAATGGGTAGCCGAAGTCTGGGATCAACCCTCGTATAAACTATCTGGTGTAGATTATGCCGTTCCCCTCACAGAATCGATCTATGAAGAGATCAATCAGTGGTGTATTGACACCCTGGGTTATCACGCTCGTATGGCCTATCATATCTTTCGTTTCGAGAAAGAACAAGATCTGGCCATGTTCTTGTTGAGGTGGCTATGATTACAGAAGATGCAATAATGACATCAATAGCAAAGGCAATGCAAGACCAAATTGACCGGGAAATAATAGAATCTCTGGGTCTCAAATTCAGACTGGGCCGATATCT
>Ga0164296_1001751_pt1 | contig 22409 bp, 23 predicted proteins | sample GEODES057metaG_FD_113533 | JGI IMG/M metagenome (GOLD analysis project Ga0164296, IMG submission 113533) | Dystrophic lake water microbial communities from Trout Bog Lake, Wisconsin, USA - GEODES057 metaG | ecosystem: Environmental > Aquatic > Freshwater > Lake | place: USA: Trout Bog Lake...
CGAAACCGGCGATCAACTGGCGATTACCAATTTAACGGGCAATCCATCTATCACTTTGCCAAATGGAATGCTGCCAAACCATTTGCCTGCCAGTATTAGTTTTATAGGCAAACATTTCGGTGAAGCTACTTTGCTGGCTTTTGCGAAAGCTTACCAGCAATTTACTGGATATAACCTGCAACATCCGGAGGGATTCAAATAAAAAAAACAGACCAGAAATTGAACCTGATGCAGCGAGCGATCTGAAATTCCGAGCCCGGTTTCTGTTTTATATTGAAATAATAAGCGATATTGGTCCATGCAAAATGGGGTAAGTCGCTTATTTTTTTTGACCTGCTTTTTGTTCGTTTTGTGCTTCGGATCAAATGGACAGGCACAAAACACACCTAAGCATGAGCGCAAAAGCTTGCGTTCGGGGCAATTAATGGCAGTTGTAACTGATGGATGGGATAGTTTAAGAGGTACTTTATACTGCTATTCAAAGCAACATCGCCATTGGAAATTGAAGTTCCGCAATGCTGTGGTAGTGGGGAGTACGGGATTAGGTATCGGGGATGGTATCATCAAACTGCCTTTTCAGTCGGGCCCGATAAAAAAAGAAGGAGATAAAAGATCTCCCGCCGGTATTTTTACAATTGGTACAGCTTTTGGCTATGCCGATAAAAAAGATGCACTCTGGATAAAAAACCGGTATATTAAAGCTACCGATACTTTGATCTGCGTCGATGATAGCCATTCAACCCGGTACAATACTCTTGTCAATAATAACGCAGCGACTTCAGATTACAATAGCTTTGAATATATGCACCGTAAGGACAACTATTATAAATGGGGTTTGTTTATCAATCACAATTCAAATCCTGCGGTACCGGGCGATGGGTCGTGTATTTTTATGCATATCTGGGAAAATGAAAATGTAGGCACAGTTGGCTGTACTGCTATGCAAGAGGAAAACCTTTTACGGGTGTTGCATTGGATAAATGCCCGAAAGAATCCCTTATTAGTACAATTACCAAAGGCCGAATATGCCATGCTCCGGCAGTCGTATCATTTGCCGGCGATCAATTTTTCGGAAAAGAAAGTAACTTTTATCAATCAAAAACCCGGTCAGGTACTTCACCCCGGTACGTTTTAAAAAATTTGAAATGGTTGTAAGTATCCTTGGATGCGGCTGGTACGGCAAAGCGCTCGCATTGTCATTGATAAAAAAAGGCTTCTGCGTAAAAGGCTCTGCTACCAGCGAAGAAAAGCTTAATCTTTTGGAGCAGGAACGTATACTACCCTATCTATTGAAACTTGGCGATGAAGACTTACCATTACCGTCCGAGTTTTTCAACTGCGATATTTTGGTCATCAGCATACCTCCCCGAACCCGTTCGGGCGAAGGCGATAGTTATTTGGCGAAACTTAGCGCCGTCATTAATAGCATTTTAATGAATGGCGTTAAGAAAGTGATCTATATCAGCTCGACAGGTGTTTACAGCGAACAGAACAAAACCCTAACCGAATTGGATGAGCCGCTCCCAGAAAATCCATCAGGGCATATTTTACTGGATGCCGAAAATTTATTGAAGGAACATACTGAATTCCAAACAACCATCATACGGTTTGGCGGATTGGTGGGGCCCGGCAGGCATCCCGGTCGCTTTTTTGCAGGTAAGACAGCAATACCTAATGGCAAAGCTCCTGTAAATATGATTTACCAATCGGATGCTGTGGGTATAACAGAAGCGATCATTACTCAAGACCTTTTTGGTTATACCATCAATGCTTGCGCCCCGGACCACCCCGAAAAAGGCGGTTTTTACCCTATGATGGCTTCAGTGGGTGGTTACCCGATACCTCAATTTATTGATGAACTTCAAAACTGGAAATTAGTCGAGAGTGTTTACCTGGAAACTTTATTAAATTATAAATTTCAGGTACCCGAATGGAACCTTTATCCAGCAGATACTTTTTAGCACTATACAGGTATGGGCCTGAAAATATTCAGGCCCATACCAATTTTCCCTGCCATAAAAAAATGGAATCAGGGTCCCTTCCGTCAGATATAGTTAATTAATTTATTTCTATGGTCGACGTGATGTCAACCCGATCAATTCTGCTTTTTAACTTTTGCTTTACTGCTGCCAGTTCGTGCTGCAATACCTTGATCCTTTCCTCGCGCATCTTAATATCTTCTTCGCTGCTCGACTGACCGATCTTGTCTTCGTTGAACCTGATCTTAACATGAATGAGCTGATGTAGTAATTCTACGGTTTCCTGTGGAGTATAACTCCCCTGTATGAGTTTTACCTTCATTTTCCTGATTTTTTTATTGACCCTGGCCTAATGAATATGCTGGCTTCCCATCAAATTTGTACAACTGTTCGGTTTTAACTACGTCGATTCCCTTATCAAGCGCCTGCTGCTGTAAGGCTATCAATTCCTGTTTGGTAGCCTGACGACCTTCAGATGAATAAAAACGGCAGCGCCAGTGGTCGGTACAAAAAGTTTCTTTGAAACCCTCGGGCCAAACTTTGATCCCCCTATTGGTGATCATATTAATTTTAAGGTTTTCGGTGCCGATCTGCTTCAGGTTCTCACCTAACTCATTTGCATCTGTTCCGGCCCAGTGCACAAATAAATCAACGCCCTGCAATTCCTTAACAGCCGGGGCTCTTTTTTTATAGGGTGTTAACTTAATTGGCTTAGCGTTGCTATAGTTTGCTGCTTTTAAATTTACTGGTTGTTGCCCAAGTCGCTCAATAATGGCGTCGGCAAATTCGCTGGTTCCAACTTTTTGTTTGCTGATGCCTTCTTTGTAGATATCATAAGTATGGATGCCATCCTCTAATGTTTTCAACCATGCATTGTGAACCTTTTCAGCCACATCATGCTGTCCTAAATGATTTAACATCATCACAGCACCCTGCAACAATCCCGAGGGGTTGGCAACGTTTTGTCCTGCCCGCCTCGGTGCCGAACCGTGGATCGCTTCAAACATTGCAAACTCTTCTCCAATATTTGCCGAGCCAGCCAGCCCCACTGATCCCGCTATCTGCGCGGCCACATCCGATAGCACGTCGCCATAAAGGTTCAGGGTTACGATAACATCGAATATTTCTGGTGTATCGGCCAGTTTTGCAGCGCCTATATCCACTATCCAATGTTCTTTTTCCAGTTCGGGATATTCAGCACCTATCTCGTCGAATATAGCATGGAATAAGCCGTCGGTCTGCTTCATGATATTGTCTTTAGTAAAGCAGGTTACTTTCTTCCTGCCCTGGCTTTTGGCAAATTCAAAGGCATACCTGATGATCTTTTCGCAACCGGGGCGGCTGATCAATTTGAGACATTGTACCACTTCGTCGGTTTGCTGGTGTTCTATCCCGGCATACAGATCTTCCTCATTTTCCCTGATGATAACCAGGTCGAGCTGCGGATGCTTAGTCTCAACATAAGGATGTAAACTTGTACATGGGCGTACATTGGCAAAAAGTCCCAGCATCTTCCTTGTAGTAACATTCAAGCTTTTGTAGCCGCCACCCTGTGGCGTTGTGATGGGTGCTTTTAGAAAAACTTTGTTGCGACGGATAATGTCCCATGATTCCTTGGCAATACCTGAAGTATTACCCGACAGGTAAACCTGTTCTCCCACCGCTATCTCGTCAACTTCGATCCTGGCTCCAGCGGCTAATATGACCTTTAAAGTGGCATCCATAATTTCGGGTCCGATGCCATCCCCTTTTGCTACGGTGATTCTTTTCATGTGTTTTTGTTTTGCACCACAAACATAGATGCCGCGTTTAATAAATTTTTATTTATGTTTATTATAATATCCATAACTATTATTTATTAATTACTAATCAGCAATCTATTAATTGTGCCCAAAAACCGGCTTTTTAAAATCACTTAAAGGCGAACTGATCCAATTCGATGATGGTTGAAAAAACCGAGCATTATTTGAAAGATTCCTAAAATTGGTACCAGGACCTGATTTTGTTGAAGAGAATATTTATAAGTGCTATTATCAGGGAGTACTAATGCCTATTGTTTGAAAGCGAAATAGCTGACGAATTCCGATGGGCCACCAAGATACCGCCATAGCTTCAATCCACTGGTAGTAAAAGAAAAGGGCTCGAAGTTTTCAGCAAGAGCATTTTGAAGAAATTTAGCATCGTCGGGATGCACTTTGTTCTGCACCGTAATATGCGGCCATATTTTTTGGCGATCCTGCGGAGTCAAAAAGTCGAACCAATTAGTTTGTAATTGCGCGTGCAATATTTTCAGGGAAGGACAATCTATCTTGATCGCCGTTCCATTGCCGATAGAAACTACACTTGCGGCGTTCAAATAAAAAGCAGCCTGTTGTTTTGAAATCAATTCGAGATGCTCATGTACCCCCAGATCATCGGGCAAGGCATGGAATAAGGTCAGGTGCGCGTCTATAAAATTTCTTTCCGGTGGGAAATAGGCTTTACGGAGGCCATCAAAATATTTCTGTGCCTCCGGTTCTATGTCCAACGTAAGGATAAGCGGTATGCTTAGATCCTCCCGAGCTATTTTACTATTGTCACCAGGCAATTGCTTTACCATCCCTGAAAAAGCCTCCTGTAGGACCATCTTTTGGTAAAGTTGCGGCCCATACAATGCCTTTGGCACCTTCGTTTACCGGCCTTGCACCCCATGCTTCTGTGCCAGGATAAGTTGCTGTAAATCCCGGGCATACCGCATTGACCAATATCCCTTTCGGTTTAAGTTCATTGGCCAGCTTTACTGTTAAGCCATTAAGCGCCAGTTTACTGATACCGTAAGCCGTTACATCTGTCATGGCAACCAGTCCAAAATCAGGATCAGTGAATGAACCAGCGCCGCTGGATACATTAACGATGATACCATTTTCACTTTTTTCAAGCAATGGAACAAAGCCCTTTGTTACCCTCCAGGTACCAAACAGATTAGTGTCAAGCGCTTCCTGCGTATAATCGAAGGTTTGAGTTAATGCAGTACCGCCCTGATCGTAAAAGCCGCCGGCATTATTCACCAGTACATCCAGTTTGCCAAAACGATTTTCGATCTCCCATGAACCATTTTGCACACTCAGGTCGCTCAAAATATCCAATTCAAGGGGCACTACATCCAGATTTTCGTTTTGAAGCTGAGTAGCCAGCCTTACAACCTTTACCAGGTCGCGGGCAGAGATGATCACTTTAAAGCCGGCCGAGGCCAATTGCCTGGCGGTTTCGAAGCCCAGTCCTTCGGCACGTCCGACACCTGTTACTAATACAACTTTTTGTGTTTCCATATGATTTACTCCTTTTATTCAGCAATAATAGCTTCAGCTGCCAGCCGTCCCGATTTTATAGCGGCGTTGATCGAACCATTTAATAAATAATCGCCACACCGATAAACCTGTTCCGACAAACGGATGTCCTTCGCTCTTACCACATCACTGTAAACCTTATTTTTTGGCAGCGCATAAGAAATATAATAAGATCTGAAATACTGCCAGGTCGGGGCATCTTTAAACCATCGGGCCAGTTCGTCAATAACTCTTCCAGCTAATAAATGAGGGGCTTGTTGCTGTACGTCACCGAGCACGGAAACAGAGATCAGACTTTTACCTTTTGGTGCGTAGTACGGCGATATATTATCCAGCACCACTACATTGTTCACTAGTTTAACTTTTGATGCATTCAACAATACCATAGGCGATCTAAGCGGAGCGCTATCAGCTATAAAGTATAAATTCGACACCGGAACACCTTTTACATTATTCCGGGTATAGGGTTTTGGCAGGGATGGTTCGTCGGTAGCTACAAGAATATGTTTGGCGGTATAATTTGTGCCCTTATCGGTAAAAACCGTGTTTCCTTCGATGCGCAGCACTTTTTCATTCAAATGGATATTGCCTTTATCTATTGATGCGGCCAATTGCCTGGGAATCATGCCCATTCCCCTTGCAGGCAGAACGGTGCCACCCTCGCCAAACATTTTAAAAAGGTAAGCAAACATCGTTGACGGGGTAATTAACTCATCCTCCAGAAAAACGCCGCCAAAAAACGGCTTGAAAAAATTGGAAACCATCATTTCAGAAAAGCCAAATTCTTTCAGATAATCGATAGTTTTTATTGGTTCTTCTTTAAAAATTTCAGAAATAGACCTGCCTTTTAATTGCAGCTTCAAGCCCAGCATCCTGAATTTGTCACCCAAAGAGCCGGCCGGGGAAGTGATCGTCGTCCACAACTTCGAAGGTTGGCGAAGGGGATCACTTACTTCTGTAAAACCATTTTCGTTGAAAAGAATTGCTCCCGGATCAAAATAACGGAGGTCGAGTGCTTTATAGTCTAAAATGGCTTTTGCTTCAGGATAAGCAGTCAATAAAACCTGGAAACCCCTATCAAGCTGAAAACCATTGATATGATCAGTTCTTACCCGGCCACCGATATCATCGTCGGCCTCAATTATTTTTACCGAGCGACCGGCTTGTTGCAGCAATTTTGCTGCTGTAAGGCCACTGATCCCGGCTCCGATTATCAAGACGTCTGACGATTCCATTTACTGTTTCTTTAATTTTTTCGCAGATGCCCAAGACCGCCATCAACACCAATGATCTGCCCGGTAACCCAACTGCTCTGCTCAGAAAGCAAAAAGGTAATAGCAGCCGAAATATCTTCGGGAGAGCCTACCCGACCCAATGGATGCCGCAGCGCAGATGCTTCACGCCGTTCTGGAGAATTCAGTAAGGCTGCAGCTAAAGGAGTATCCGTTAATGAAGGCGCTACGGCATTCACCCTGATTTTGATCGGTGCAAACTCGGCAGCAAGCGAAAGCGTAAGACCATTGACCGCTCCTTTGGCAGCGGCTATACTAGCATGAAAACTCATACCTACACTGGCTGCAACCGTACTTACCAACACAATCGATGCATTGCCCGACCGTTTCAATGCAGGTAAGGCCAATTGTATAACTCTAACTGCACCTGCTACGTTGATCCGAAAATCATTTAACAGATCGTTGGCAGAAACCCGGTTGAAAGGCTTGAGGTTGATGCTACCAACTGAATACACCAGCCCATCTAAACTATCCGGCAAAAACTCTTCAATATCAGCGTTTTCATCCAAAACATCATAATTACGATGCAGGATACCAGGCGGCAAGTATTCACCTGCTCTTCTGGAAAGGTTATACACCCGGGCTCCACCGGCAGACAATTTCTTTACGGTAGACAGACCAATGCCTGAACTACCGCCTACTACCAATATTTGCTTTCCTGCAAAACTCATTTGCCTATCAGTTTTAAAAACTCAACACGTTGGTCGGCCTGCAAAAATTTACCTCTGTATTCAGTAGTTACTGTCGAGCTGTCGGGATCATTTACCCCACGCGACGATACACAATGATGGTAGGCATCGATCATTACGGCAACATCATTGGTACCCAATGCTTTGCTGATCTCATCTGCGATTTGTACAGTCAGGCGTTCCTGCACCTGCGGACGTTTAGAACAATATTGTACAAGACGGTTTAGCTTCGACAGACCGATCACCTTACCATTGCTGATATAAGCCACATGCGCTTTACCGATGATGGGCACAAAATGATGTTCGCAATTGCTTTTTACAGCAATATTGCGTTCTACCAGCATCTGGTTATAACCGAATTTGTTCTCAAAAAGCGTTATATCAGGTCTATTGGCAGGATTCAATCCGCTGAATATCTCCTTTACATACATTTTGGCAACACGCTTAGGCGTATCTTTCAGGCTATCGTCATTCATATCCAAACCCAGGATATTCATAATGGCTGAAAAATGCTTTTCAATTAATTCGATCTTGGTGTCATCGTCGATCTCAAAAGCATCGGGCTTCAGTGGTGTAACAGGCGAATAGTTGTAATTCCCGGGTTCAAGCAGTTCAAGCAAGTCGTCCGATGAATTAATACCTGTGTGTACGGGTGCTTTATTTTTCATTTTTTTGCTGTTTCTTATATTGATATAGATTTAATTTTTAACTGAGGACGCGGGCTGTGCTCCATTCGCGCGATCTGATCCTGGAATAAAGCCAGACATTGATCAGAATGAGCCCCATACCATAAAAAATATCCTCAAAGGGTATGGTCAATAAACGTAGTCCGATGATTCCTTTCGGACTGTACCAAACCACTGGACTGGCAAGTCCTGTGCCGGTCAATAAACCGTTTACAACCAGGAAGGGAATTAATAAAATACCATAGATCAGATAGAATTTTGGCATCCAGGTAACTTTATTGTAATTAGCAATAAGCAGCAAAACCATCAGCAACAAAAAAGCCGATACCGTGTAAGGTTTTGAATACCAAATAACTGATAAAACCAATAAAACAATTGCCAACCCGTAATTGATATATTGTATTTTATCCTGCAGATAATCAGCAGAAATTACCCGAGTCAGGCAGTCGAACGTAAATACGCAGGAATAGGGGATACAGATAAAAAACAGCACCTCTTCTATCGGCAAATTCCCCAGGTAAACACCTACCACATAAGAGCGATCGAATCCCCATACGCCCAAATGAACAAACAAACTATCCCAGAGCAAATAAAATACAGCTGTGATCAGTATCGCCGGAAGTAGAGCGTTCCAATGTTTATACAATTGTATTTTCGGGTGAAACGAAAACAGTAGCGGCACCAGCAGGCTCAACAAGTCGATCAACAGGTAGGTATATCTGATCATGGTTTTCCGGTTTTAGCCTCCCTGAAATATTTCATCGGCACCCATAACATACCAAAGCATTCACCATCTTCCTTGTCAAGGTGTTTGTGGTGCATTTTATGCGCCCGGCGGATACCACGCAAGTACCAGTTGTTACTATTGCGGAATATTTTGATGCGTTGATGAATAAATATATCATGCACCAAAAAATAACAAAAGCCGTAAAGCGTAATACCCAGACCTATGTATAGTAAAAAACCGGCTTCAGTATAATTCCCCAATGCCAGGCAGGCAATTCCCGGGGTTGCGAAGATGAGGAAGAAGAAATCATTATGTTCAAAAAAGCCATATTCTTCTTTTTTATGATGGTCGCGGTGAAGACCCCATAACGAACCATGCATCAGGTACTTATGGGCCAACCAGGCCACGGCTTCCATAGCAATAAATGATACGATTACGATACCTGAATCAACTAATATCCTGATCATTTTCCTGTTGTTGATAATAGAATTGCATTACCCGTTCAAAACAAATTTTCAGCCACTCAGTAAATTTTTCCGGCTCCTGGTCTATTTTATTTTTCAATTCCTCCGGCGACACATATTGCCAGGCGGCAACTTCAAGCGGATCAGGAACAGGGATTTGTTCAGTTGTTCCAAAAAACACATGATCAAATTCATATTCAGTCAGTTCACCAAATTCAGCCTTATAAACAAACCCAAAACCCTGTACCAATTCACATTCAAGCCCCATTTCCTCTTTCAGTCTTCGGCTGGCAGCGTTTATATTTGATTCACCCGGGCGCGGATGACTGCAACAGGCATTGCTCCATTTACCTGCCGAATGGTATTTTTCAAAAGCCCTTTGCTGTAACAAAAGTTCCCCTGCCCCATTGAAAATAAATACCGAGAACGCACGGTGGAGTTTACCCAGGCGATGTACCGCCATCTTTTCCATTGTTCCCAGCATGTTGTCATGCTCATCAACCAATATTACACTTTCCACAATCGTATTTTTTAGGGCGCTTTGCTGATCCTTGCTTTCGGATCTTTAAGAAAAGCTGTTATTTTATTTTTAAATTCGTTATCCGACAGGGTATCCAATGACTTTTCAACCAAAGACCGGTCGGCAGCTATATTTTTTTTATAATCAAGGAACCCTGGAAGGTTTACCTGGATCGAATAACGTATAAACCTTGATTCCATATTCAGCGAATCACGCAAAATGGCGGCTTCAATCAGTTTTTTGCCTTTGTTAAAACAGGACATTTTGCTGATCGGGCTTAAAACAGTTTTTGCTTTCAACATTTCTGCGGCTCCTTTATAAGCGACCAAAACCGGGTTGTCGCTTTCTTTGACCAACTCCAGCATCTGTTGGAATTTCGCCGTCTCCGGCCCAGAATCAGCTGAACGGAAATACTGATCACGGGCGTCTTTTACAGAAAGCAACGCCTGATTACCAGCCAGAAGCAAAATGATGAAGCTGTACAACCTCATATCATATTCATTTTATGTTTGATGAAAACATCGCAAAGCAATACTATTTTTCGTGTATTGGATATCCTGAATCGTTTCGAGAAAATGGCGCATGCCCTTGCCAGCTTTATCTTTTCGAACAATTGACGGTAGTATTGATAAGCCAGGTATACACCCCGGCGAGACGAATCCGGCAGTTGTTTGATACCTGCTAAAGCATCATCCATTTCCAATTCAATCTCCTTCTCAATTATTTGCTTATCAGCTTCCGTAAAATTGCTAAGATCGACATTGGGGAAATAGGTTCTGTTCAGGTTTTGGTAATCAGCACCTATGTCGCGTAAAAAGTTGATCTTTTGAAAAGCCGATCCCAATTTTTTGGCTGCGGGCATCAATTCATAATATCGGTTGATATCACCACCGGTAAAAACAAACAGGCACATGAGCCCAACAACTTCGGCTGAGCCCAAAATATATTCCTGGTATTTTTCCGGACTAAAGTTTTGCTTTTCAAGGTCCATCTCCATGCTTTTCAGAAACAGGTGGATCAACTGGTGGTCGATATGATATTGCCTTACAACCTGCTGAAATGAATTCAATATCGGATTCAAACTGATACCGTTTTCGATAGCTTCAAAACAGTCCTTTTTGAACTGCGCCAGCAATGATGCCTTATCATATTCGTGAAAACTATCTACGATCTCGTCAGCAAAGCGCACGAAGCCATAAATGGCATAAATTGGATGATGCAGTTCTTTATCTAAAAACCTGATACCCAGTGAAAAACTGGTGCTGTACCGCTGTGTAGCTATCTTGCTGAACTCGGCCGATAAACGGTCAAATTTCTGTTTCATATGCTGTTCAGGTAATTAAGTAATTGGTTAGCGGCTACATTCCCCGAAATAATTGCCGGCGGAACTCCCGGTCCGGGTACCGTTAGGTGACCCGCATAAAATAGGTTTTTAACCTGTTTGTTACGGATCGAAGGTTTGAGGATAGCAGTTTGCCGGAGCGTGTTTGCCAATCCATAAGCGTTACCCCCGAAGGAATTATAATCGTTTTTGAAATCCGAAACGCAATAGCTTTTCTTATAATCTAAGTGATCGCTGATGCTTTCACCACAATAATCTTCCAAACGTTTCATGATCATTTCAAAGTATTTCTCCCTTGTCTCCTCGCTGTCCTCCAGCCCTACCGCCAGGGGCATCAGGATAAAAATATTTTCGTGCCCAACAGGCGCCACTTTGCTATCCGTTTTAGAGGTACAGCATACATAAAAAAGTGGTTTTGTTGGCCATTGAGGCTGTTTATATATCTGCTGCGCATGAACCTTCAGATCCTCGTCAAAAAACAAGTTATGGTGCTTCAACTTTTTCACTTTCTTTGTTACCCCCAGGTAATAGATCAGCGCCGAAGGAGCCATTATCCTCCCTTTCCAGTACCGCGGTGTATAATTGCGATATTTCGGGTCCAGCAATTGTTGCTCGATGTGATGATAGTCGGCTGCCCCGATAACGCCGTCAAATTCCTTTTGGCGGAAAGCCGTCTTGACACTTGTTATTTTATTTTGTTTGATATTAAAACCGGTAATAGCTTCCTCGGTATAAAACTTCACTCCCTGGCGCAACGCAACTTCCTTCATGCCTTCAACCACCTTGCCGAAACCGCCCATTGGGTACCATGTCCCCAATTTAAGACCGGCATGGTTCATCAGGCTATACAAAGCCGGAGTATCTTCGGCCATGGCACCCAGAAAAAGCGCCGGAAACTCCATCAATGAGATCAGGCGGGGATCTTTAAAATACTTCCGAACGTGAGTGCTGAGCGATGTAAACACCTGCAACCTAAACAATCCCTTCACTAACTCCGCATCAGCAAACTCGCGTATCGAAAGTCCCGGCTTATAAACCAACTTATTCATCCCGACCCTGTATTTAAAGGCAGCTTCCTTCAAAAACAATTTCAATGCATCACTGCTGCCTTTTTCAATTCGTTCAAATAGCCTGAATAAGGCCGGCACACTGGCCGGCACCTCCATCACATCATCCTTCCCAAAAACAATAACATACTCAGGGTCCAGTAAACGCAGGTCGTAAAAATCGGCTGGCTTATAACCAAAATCATTAAAAAATTTCTCGAAAACATCCGGCATCCAATACCAGCTCGGACCCATATCGAAAAAGTAACCATTAGTAGTGTGCAACTGACGGGCACGACCACCGATATCTTCATTTTTTTCAAATACCTCCACACTGCAACCGGCTTTTGCCAGGTAGGCGGCAGCACTAAGACCGGCAAAACCAGACCCTATGACTGCTATATTTTTGATTGTTGCAACTGAAGACATTCCTAATTATTTAACTGTATTACGTTTTCAAAATCGTGTACATCTATCAGCCATTTCACCTGACCCGGGTAGTTTAATTCTGACAACAGCCTTGGATTGCCTGAAGCAAAAATGCTGGCTGCCGGAAATGTCTCGGCAAGGCTGGTAAGGTATTCCCTCGCTTCATTTACCGGACGAACACGGGTCATGAAAAAAAACAAATTTGCAGGCTCTGTTGCTTCATAAGTGCTTTGCAAAGCAAACAAAGGAACCTTTGGGCCAAGATAGACCACCTTATTTCCAGCCGATCTTAATAGAAAACTTGCCAGCAACAAGCCAATATCATGATCTTCGTCTTCAGGCAAAAAAAGCAGCCAGCTACTGTTCGAACGTTCTTCAATTTCACAGGCATCGATAGCAGCATATAGTTTTTGCCGGATGATTGATGAAAGGAAATGCTCTTGAGAAGGGCAAAGAGATTCCTTGCGCCACATCAGCCCAAGCCGCACCAGCAAAGGATAGAGAACATATTTATAGGTCTCCAGGATACCATTCTGTTCAAATGACTTTACAATTAACTGGTTAACCTGTTGTTCATTGTAAACAAGTCCATTACTGATAATTTGCGAGATATAATATTCGTAACGATTTTCGACTGCTATAGTGGCATCAAATTCCATTTGCAGCATGGCGTCCACTTCCGGCTGGCCCATTGCACAGGCGGTTGATATTTTGTGACCCAAATAATAAAGTCCGGTAATATTTAACAATCTTTTTAGCTGCTCATCATCATAAAAACGCTTATTCCCTGAAGTACGCGAAGGTTGCAGGGCATTATACCGGCGCTCCCATATCCGTATATTGTGGGACGAAACACCAGATAATTGCTCAAGCTCCGATATGGAATATTGCATTTTGTCTAATTATTTATTGTTCAAACTTAGACAAAGTTTATCGCTTTCATCAAAAACTTCGAGCTGGATTTAAGAAAATGACGCAAAAATGTATTTGGGCCAAAAATGAAATTTGCCCCGAATAACTTATTTCAGGTAGGCACTAGGTACGTTTGGCAGCTCATATTCCAACCCATAAGCGTATTTTAACAGCAGGGAGATGGTTTTAGCGATTGTTTCGGGTTTACGGTGCATCTGTGGCAGTAGTCCCATCATTGCATAGCTAAGCGGATTAACAGCTGGAATAAACGTTTCCCAGTCGTACCCTTTGGCCCAGATCAATCCTTTGACCGTGATGGAAAGGTCGACGCCCTGATCAAGCAGAAATTGCAACATTTCTTTTGAATTATTGAGATTTTGGTTGACTGTATGAAACACGGGGGAGTGCCCACCAAATCCATGCTCGTCGAAAGCCGCCCTCGCGTTTATGTCTGCTCCATGATTAACTAAAACACGAGCGCATGCGACGCTATTATATTCAGCGCAAAAATGAAGTAGTGTTGCTCCGATAAGAGAAGTATAAGTATTATTGAAAAGCGCGTAGGTTTTGTTGACCAATAAAGGATCGCTCTTGATCTGCTTTTCGAGCGCCGCCCCATCGTCAATAAAGACACTTAGCAATTCGGCAGGCTGAAACTGCAAACCATGATCGATGAATGCCTGCACACATTCTTTGAATCGGGGCGTGCGCGTATACATTTCAACCATCAGTGTAAAAATCGGCATGCCATCGGCGAAATGTTCATTTGGGTCGCCTCCATTTTCAAAATAGCGGCGCAAGTCAGTGGCGTCATGCACTTCCATATAGCCGGGTAAAAGGCTTTGATCGGGTTTCATTTATTAAAAATAATTCAAAAAATTCAAATGGTAGACCCGGTTTATTTAATTTCAACAAAGCAACAAATTTGAATGCCTTTATAAAGCACGCATCTAAACATTTTGGTAGCACTAGCAGTAATAAATTTTCGAAATGCTTTGCCATCACAAAATTTCATTTGCCATTATGATTATGTATCGAATCGCTTACCTTAGACCTATGAGAAGAACTTTCCTGATCGCTTTTTTCCTTGTGTCTTGCGCTGCCCTGGCCCAGGCTCAACTGCATACCGCCCGCCTTTTTGGTGACCATATGGTTTTACAACGCAACCAGCCTGTACCCGTTTGGGGAAACGCTGGTAAAGGGGCAAAAGTTAGCCTGAGTTTTAACGGTCAAAATATCAGCACAAAAGCTGACGTACATGGCAATTGGAAAATAGTTTTGCAACCAATGAAAGAAGGCGGACCTTATAACATGGATATCGCTGCAGGGAAAGAATCATTACATTATACCGATGTGATGATGGGTGAAGTTTGGCTCTGCTCGGGGCAATCAAATATGGAATTTGTGCTGCAGGGCGCCCAGGGCTTTAAGGCCGAGCAAAAGACTGCCGGACAACAAAATATCCGCCAATTCCTGGTAACGCATAAAATGAGCCTGGTGCCTGATAAAGAACTGGCAGACGGCCAATGGGTTCGTTCAGATACCAATACTGTAGCTTATTTTACCGCAGTTGGTTATTTCTTCGCCAAAAAACTGGCGCAACAACTGCATGTTACGGTTGGCCTGATCCATAGCAGTTGGGGTGGCACACAAGCCGAATGCTGGATCAGTCGCGAAGCTATGCTCAGCGACCCCAACCTGATTGCAGGAGTAAAACGGGTACCGCTGACCTGGGAGGGACTAAAAGTTCAGGTCGATAGCATTATTCACGCCTACGCATTTCAAAACACAGCACCCGCATCCTTTACGATCGGGCAATTGGCGACACAACCCGCATCTTATTTTGCGCAATGGCAAAAAGGCGGCCCGGGTGCCTGGGAATGGCAGGGCCGCTGGGCTTCTTACCGTGGCGCGGGCTTTATGCAGCGCAGTATAAAATTGGACAGCAGTTATGCTAAAAAGACCTCGGTAATACACCTTGGCCTTACTGATGCCGATATGCAATTGTATATCAATGGTAAAGCTATTACCCCTAATCTGGTCAACGGAAGTTTCATCGTGAACTTGCCCGCGGGCACATGGAAAGGTGGCGACAATAGCCTGGTTATGGAACTGCTATCGCAACAGAAGAACCCAGCATGGTTTGGTCTTGGAATTTATGGTGATTTCAGCAATGTATTTACTTCCTTCTCCGATACGACAGTTGCCATGTCTGATTTTAACTGGCGTGTCATGCCCGATTTTAACAAACCTTATCATTTTGATTTTAGTCCGAATAATACGGTCGGCACCCTTTACAATGCCATGATCGCACCAATTGTAGGTTATGCTGTTGCAGGCGTGCTATGGTACCAGGGCGAATCGAACGCCGGGAAAGCTTATCAGTACCGCACCACATTCCCGCTGCTGATCAATGATTGGCGCCATAAATGGGGCTCCGATCTCCCCTTTTTATTCGTGCACCTATCGTCATGGGGGCCAACACCTAATAGTAACCAGGGCAGCGACTGGGCCGAATTACGTGAAGCGCAAACAATGACCCTTAAACTGCCTCATACGGGCATGGCTGTAACCACCGATATTGGCGATGCAAACAATATTCACCCGACTGACAAGGCTGATGTGGGCTACCGCCTCGCATTTGAGGCCCTTAATTCAGTATATAACTTACCAAATAATAACCTGAATCCGCTGTATCTATCGGCCGATTTTAAACCAGCTTTTGTGTTGATCAATCTTAGCCATGCCGAAAATGGTCTGGTTGCAAAGGATCAGTATGGCTATATCAAAGGCTTTGAACTGGCCGGAGCCGACCATAAATGGTATTTCGCCAAAGCTGAGATCAGCGGTAAACAGGTAAAAGTTTGGGCCGATCAGGTCAGTCAGCCGGTAGCCGTGCGTTATGCCTGGACAAATTCGCCATTGGAAGCTAACTTGTTCAATAAAGAAGGTTACCCGGTTGGCCCATTCAGGTCTGACGATTGGAAAGGTGTTACCGAAGGGAAGTAATGCATATTTTATAGTCTTTCCTCGTCATTAAAACTATTTGCTTCCATTCGGGTGGTAATTTGCCGTTTTTTTACTGTCCGTTAACTAACACTAACCATATCAAAACCGCACAGTTGTGCCGAAATCCGTTTATCTCAAAAACCTGAATCTTAATTGCTTAACGCCATTGGCATATTAATTGACATCGTACGCCGGCGAAACTCGAGTTATTTCAACAAGCCATTTAACTTATTTTAACAAATATTAACATTGGCTTCTGCTGTTTCCTAAGTTTTTAGTTATACCTTAGGGCCTCCTAATGACACCTTATGCGACCATCCATACTCATTTGCCTTTTTCTGGTTTTGTTCTCAAAGATAGCTCTGGCTCAATCTAATTATGCCATCAAGGGTATAGTGGCCGACAGCGTAGAAAAAGTTAAGCTGCAAAACAGCTCTGTTGCTGTACTCGAGGCAAAAGATTCATTATTGGTAAAATACACCAGGGCCGGCGAAGACGGTTCATTCAGCATCACCGGGCTTGCCAAAGGAAATTATATCCTGCTGGTATCCTATCCTGAATATGCCGACTATACCCGCACTTTTTCGCTGGACTCCACCAAACAATCGCAAAATTTTGGCAACATCAATATTGTCCCTAAGACGCGCCTGCTAAAAGAAGTGATCATCAAGGGAACTGCCGCGCAGATGAAGATCAAAGGCGATACGACGGAATTTAATGCAAAAGCATTTGTCACTCAACCCAATGCTAAAGTTGAGGATTTGCTGAAACAATTGCCGGGAATAACGGTCGATCAAAATGGGAATATAACAGCCCAGGGCGAAGCAGTAAAGAAAGTATTGGTAGATGGTGAAGAGTTTTTTGGCGACGACCCAACTTTGGTCACCAAAAATATCCGCGCAGATATGGTAGACAAAGTGCAGGTTTACGATAAAAAAAGCGACCAGGCTACCTTTACCGGCATTGATGACGGTAAGAAAGAAAAAACCATCAACATAAAACTGCGTGAGGACAAGAAAAAAGGCATGTTCGGCAAAGTTGAAGCCGGCGATGGCCCGGAAAATGTTTACCAGGGCGAACTATTGTTTAATGCATTTAAAGCAAAACAGAAGTTTTCGGTATATGGCACACTGGGCACCAATGGTAAGGTAGGATTGGGCTGGCAGGACAACCAGAAATATGGCTCGGGCGACGAAATGCAATTCGGCGATGGCTTTGTTTATTTCGGAGGCAACGGCGGTGATGACCTTGATTCATTTGGCGGTCAATATAGCGGTCAGGGTCTGCCCCTCGCGCGCAGTGCCGGTGTACATTACGACAATAAATGGGACAGCGATAAGCAATCGATCAATGCTAATTATAAAGTTGGTTCGCTACAGGTTGACGGTACTGAGCAAGATTTGACACAAAACAACATTAAGGACACCGTATTTAATACTACCTCTAACCAGAAATACCATAATTTCATGTTCAGGCAAAAGGCGAGTATGGTTTATCAGTTAAAGATCGACACATCATCGAATCTGAAAATCAGCATTGACGGTACTCAAAAGCACAGCACCACATTGCAAAACTATTCATCGTACGAAAACCGAAACGACACATTGGTCAACAAAAGCACCCGCAATATCAATAATACTGTCGATCAAACTGCTTTTAATGCAAGTGCATTTTATACCAAAAAATTCAAAAAACCCGGGCGCACATTATCGATCCTGGTCAGCGAGGCATACAGCCAAAGTAAGGCAAATGGCTTTCTGGGTTCGGTGGTCGGATACTACAATGGTCATAGTTCCCCCGATAGCACCAAAACTATTGATGAGTCGAAAAAGAATAACCTGCAAACCCAAACCGTTAATACAAACCTTACCTATTCTGAACCATTATCCAAAACGATATCGGTTTTATTCAACTATGGCATCGGCTATAGCAATAGCGTAGCCGACAGGCGCACCTATACGCTCACGGCGCCGGGCGTTTATAATTATTTTGTTGATTCACTAAGCAGCGATTTCCGCTTGAATCAGCTATCCAATCAGGCCGGAGCAGTATTCAATTATAAAAAAGGGAAAACCATATTTAATTTCGGCACTAAGGTATCTGATGTACATTTTCACGAGGTCGACCAGTTCACCAACGATGCGCTGAACAGAAACTTTATCAATTGGATGCCGCAGGCAAGGTACGAATACCGCTTCTCGCAGTTCCAGTCATTCAGTCTGCAATATAATGGCAACACCACGCAGCCAACACTTGATGAGATCCAGCCACTTCGCGTCAATAACGACCCCTTGAACATCGTACTCGGCAACCCATTGCTCAATCCTTCATTCACCCATAGCTTTAATTTTAATTATCGTTCATATAAAGTGATCAGCGACCAATCGGTTTATGTTGGTGGTAACTATTCTTTCACTACCGATCCGATCATCAGTCATATCAATTACAACGGAGCAACCGGGGCAAGCACCAGTCAGTACTTCAACCTGCCCGGCCACGATAATACCAGCTTTTTCGTTTACGGAGGCTATAACCGAAAGATTCCGAAAATCGAATTGACCACAGGTATCAATTGGGAAGTAGATGGCAATACCTACCAAAATTATTCTAATGGCGTTCTGAATCTGACAAAAAACTACACGTTCAACCCCGGTTTAAACTTCTCGAGGTATAAAGAAAAATCGATCGAGTTTAACCTTTCGGGTGGCCCTACCTATACATTAAGCAGTTCTTCACTCAACCCTAATATCAATAATAACGGCTGGGGTGCACGAGGAAATCTGGATGTAAATATATATCTCCCCGCAAAATTCCAAATTGGCACCAACAGCAATTATCAATACCAGGGGCCGACCCAATCTTTTCCGCATGATTTTAATAAAACACTGATCAACCTCTCACTGATACGCACTTTTGGCAAAACCGATAACCTGAAGCTTGAACTTTGGGCAAACGATATACTTAACCAAAACGTTGGTTTCAGCCGGAATGCTTCGGCTAACCTGATCACCCAAAACAGCTATACCACCATCAAAAGATATTTTATGTTTACTGTTACTTACGATTTCACTCACATGGCCGGAGGCTCAGCTAAATAATCCAATGAAAAAGACGATCCTATCATTAACTATATGCCTGTTCCTGAGTAAAGCACTTTGGGCACAGCATGCCCATTTCACCACCTCTGGCATTATTGAGTTCGAAAAAAGAGTAAATACTTACGCACTCATGAAAAAAGAAATCACACCAGATAATGAAGGTTTCATGAAGCCTATGTTTGACGAGTATGTCAAAAACAATCCGCAGTTTAAAATACTCAAAAGCACACTAAACTTTACTGCCAATAAAACCCTGTTTATACCTGATGATATCGAATTGGCTCAAGAGAGTTACTGGGGTCTGGGGCCATTGGAAGAACAAAACAATACCATATATACCGACTATTCGAGCAACCTTTGCACAGCACAGAAAAAGGTTTTTGATGAAACATTCCTGGTAAATGATACCGCCCGAAAGATCAAATGGAAAATTACAGACGAAACCCGTGTGATAGCAGGATATTCTTGTCGCCGGGCCAACGCAGTGATCATGGATTCGATCTATGTGGTTGCATTTTATACAACCGAGATCCCCGTTTCCGGCGGCCCCGAATCGTTTAACGGTTTACCGGGAATGATACTGGGCGTTGCCCTGCCTCACGAAAATCTGGCCTGGTTTGCTACCAGGATCACAGATACAACACTGCCGCCAAATACTGTTGTGGCACCTAAAAAAGGCAAAATAACGAACAATCAAAAACTGCGCGAAACCTTGCATAATGCTACCAAAGACTGGGGTAAATGGGCCGACCGCTACCTGAAAGCCTTTTTGTTATAGCTTACAAAAACAGATTCTCCCAGGGTATTTCGCCCGAAAGCAGATCTGCACCTTTTAGGGTTAAGAGAAAATTTCCATGACTTGACTGTCGGAGCAGACCATGCCTCAGGGCAAATTCTATGGGCTCAACAGCAATGTATTTTTCTTGTTTGGGGCCTACCGATCCTGTTTCTTTTATATTACGAAGTAGTTGAACAATACCATCTTTGTCCATTTGGCTATTTAAATTGTGGATTTATTAAAGTTTAGTGTATACAATAATTTTTGAAACAAATTTTTTAGCTGATTGTTTGCGCCAACTTTAGTTTTTCGTTACCCCTTCAGAAATTAAACCAAAAGCCCTGCTTACAGTCTTTTCAAATATTTAATTTCGTATAAAAACCTGGTTTACCAGCTATAGCCATAGGGCCATCGCCTGGCGAACAAAACAAATTTGAATTGGGCCGCGATATGAAAAGATCAATAACGCTGTTTGCATTTGTTTTTGCCCTTAGCTTCGCCAATTTAGCGCAGGCACAAAACCAGGATCCTTATGTAGTTGGGATCAAATCGGATGTATTTAGTTATTATGCTTCACCCCAGCATAATTCCAATTGGTGCTGGGCCGCATCACTTCAAATGATATTTAATTACTACGGAATAAACATCACGCAGGAACAAATTGTTGCACGCAGCTACGGTGCAGACCCCAACGGCGAATTACCCAACTGGGCTGGCAACTGGCAGGTTATTACTGCTAATCTGAACAATTGGAGCGTTGATAATAATGGGCGTCAATACCTAGTACGCGCCGTATTTAACCAGGGACCGCCTAACCCCTCCTACCTGATCGGTGAACTGGCAGCAGGGCGTCCGGTGCTGATCGGCTATCAATCAGGTCCCAATTCGGGCCATGCCGTTGTGATCACGGCATGCAGGTACATCGAAACCTATTATGGGCCTGTTATCCAGTCGATCATCGTACGCGATCCATGGCCCGACCCCGACAATGTGGCGAACGAAGGCCGCAAAGAATGGCGCGGCATCGACCTGGCCAACCTGATACAGGGGCATTGGTTTATTGAGGTAGATTAAAAGGTAATTTTTATTAAATCATAAAAGGCTAGGGACCTTGTACACCCGTTCCGTTCCCCGAGGCTCCAACGTACAAATTTGGATCTGTTGTGTAAAGCCTGTATTTCAAATCGAACCAGCCTGAAGAGGGGCGTGAAGGGACACCATTAGAAAGACTAGGATTGGTAGAAAAAGTAAAGGTGCCTGATATCACCTGGTTAGCGGGGTCAAAGTGCGTTACGGTAAATGTTCCATTAGAAACCTGCAGTTGTATCTGCTGTAAAGCGCCGGTTTGATTAAGGCTTTCCTGTAACATGCTACCACCGCTCATAGTATAGGTAGTACCAACTTGTATTGGCATAGCGGTACCAGCCTGAGTGGTGAGATATACATAACGGCTATAGGAAGCACTGGTAACTATACTGCTCTGTAGTACAAAATAGCCAGCATTTGTATTGGGGTTGTCATACAATATACCGCCGTATACCGTATTGCTGACATAATTTTCACCCGAAGTGGTCCAGGCAATTGTATTCGATCCATTTTGAGTAGCTACAGGTAGTGGTGTCTGTGGAGCTACCGCAGCTTGCTTTTTACAGCTTGAAAAAGCCGCAAGCAAAACAACAGCAAACAATAACTGAAAGTTCCTCATATCTAAAAAGATTTACCAGACAAAAAGAGCTATTGACTATTAATAGATTAAATATCAGTAATTTAAAAGAAAAATGCAAGCCTAAATTAATTTACCATGTGGCTAAATACCTACGAAGTTTTTAAAACTTCGCAAGTATTAACAGGTTTTATTTGAGCTTATCTGGCAGCCTGTCCAGCCTGAGCAGCAGCGGCCGGTGCCGCAAAATGATAAGTACCCGAACCGGCATGGATCAGTACGTAACCATTCTCTGCCGATCCGGCAACAATATCTTTATCAGCACTCAGGGCTTTACCATCCTCGGTTATTTTATCAGCAGCGTCGGCCGGCAGATAAATATCAGCGGTAGTATTAGATGGCACATCAATATTAAAATAGATCTGGCCATCTTTAATTTCCCAACCCGA
>Ga0164296_1001755_pt1 | contig 22379 bp, 18 predicted proteins | sample GEODES057metaG_FD_113533 | JGI IMG/M metagenome (GOLD analysis project Ga0164296, IMG submission 113533) | Dystrophic lake water microbial communities from Trout Bog Lake, Wisconsin, USA - GEODES057 metaG | ecosystem: Environmental > Aquatic > Freshwater > Lake | place: USA: Trout Bog Lake...
ATAGCTTTACTGCGCGAAGATCTCTGCTAATCTATCTCGATAACGCATCACAGATAAGTGATGGAATAAGGGGAGATTTTATGAGCTATTTGACGCGCCTCAGACATTGTTTATATCGGCTTGGTTTATATCGGCTTGGCCTTATAGTGGGATTGGCTGGCCTTAACGCGCCTTTGGCATTGCACAGCGCCGAGCTTATGCCGATTAAAGTGGCGATTACCAATACATCAAGCGATATCGGTATTTTTATCGCAGATAAAAAAGGCTACTTCAAAGAAGAAGGCTTTGATGTGACTTTGGTTGCCTTCGACTCCGGCACCAAAATTATCGCCCCTCTTGGCACAGGTGAATTGCAAGCAGGTGATGGTGCGGCCACTGCTGGTCTCTATAATGCTGTTGCGCGCGGCATTGATATTAAAGTTGTCGCTAATAATTCCAATGCCCCTCCGGGGTACGGGCATAATATTTTAATTGTGCGCAAAGACCTTGTTGAAAGCGGCCGCTATAAAACATTGGCGGATCTCAAGGGCATGAAAATTGCCGTGACATCACAAGGTGCCTCCTCCACATCAACACTCAATGAAGCGCTCAAACGCGCAGGGCTCACCTTCAAAGATATTGAACCAGTTTATCTCGGCTATCCCAATCACGTCACAGCCATGGTGAACGGCAAGATTGATGCGGGGTTGACCGCTGAGCCATCAGCCACACAAGCTGAAAAATTAGCACCTGCTGTGCGGATCATGAGCGATGATGTGATTGACCCCTATCACGAAGCCTCCGTGTTTATGATCTCGGGAAAATTCATTCATGACCACAGAGATGCAGCGGTACGTTTAATGCGCGCTTTTATCAAAGCACAGCGTTATTATAATGACTCACTCAAGGATGGAAAAATTAGCGGCCGCACCGCTGATGATGTGATCTCTATTCTCGTTGAGTCCACAGAGATCAAGGATGCCCAACTCTACCGCTCCATTGCCCCACAGGGCGCTCAACCCGATGGCAAACTCAATATGAATAGCCTTCATAAGGATTTTGATTTTTATAAATCACAGGGGTGGATTGATGGAGCCGTCACTGTCGAACAGGCTGTGGACACAAGCCTTGTCGAAGATGCCCTTAAAACACTTGGGCCCTATAAGCCCAATAATTGAGTGTACTAAAAACCCCGCTTCACGCGGGGTTTTTTATGGGATTTAGCTGCGTGTCCATTTCGGTGGATTGGTTGCTTTAATTCGACGCGCTTCTTTGACAAGCTCTTTCACCGCACCTGTAATGGGTAAGGACAGACCAGCATCATCAGTCATTTGCGTGACGATTTGCATATCTTTAAGCGCCCATGTGAAGGACGTCTGATCCCAATCTTCGAGCGCTTGGCTCTTACCCGAGCTGAGCATGAGCGCATCGCGCAATTTTGGTAAATCAATGCCTGTTGATTCAGCTATGCGCCCTGCTTCAATCAAGCCGATGGATGTAACCCAAAGCAACAGATTATTCATGGCTTTGGCAACTTGCCCATGACCGACATCGCCGAGATGGGCAATGTCAGAGCAAAATGTGCCGTAAACAGCGCGCCCGCGTGCAACCACGTCATCGCGCCCACCAAACAGCGCTAATAATTTGCCTTCATCCGCAAACCAGCGGCCGCGGCAGATAGGGGCATCAAGCACTGCGCATCTCGTCTCATGGGCTTTCGCATCAAGAGCTTTGACTGTCTTGGGTGATACTGTTGAGGAAACGGCAATGATCGAATGGGGCGCAAGATGATTGAGCAATCCATTCTCACCCAACATGACCTCATTCACTTCATCATCATAACCAACGCCCAAAATAATAAAACTACACGCGCTGAGATCTTTGGGGTGCTGCGCAATATGCGCGCCCATAGCCTTCACCTTCGCAAGATTGTCAGCACTGATATCAACGGCTGTCACATCATAGCCTTTGGCGATCATATGTTTGACCATAGGCTGGCCCATGCGTCCCACACCAATGATGCCAATTTTTTCTTTTGCTGCCGTCATCATCTGCTCCTTATGAATATAGATGTGCTTTGTCTTGGGTCACATAACCCTGCTCAAGATCGCGCGCAATCGCTTCAGGCGCGCGCTTGTGCGGCGGACCATAGCCACCGCCCGCAGCGGTCTGCACAATGAAACGCGCTCCTGCTTTCATCTCAAACCGCGCTGAGCCCTTTGTCTCCATTTCATCCTTCGTGCCAACATGCACAACCCAACGTGCAGGCGCTCCATCCTTTCCACCTTCAAGTCCTGATGGCGGAAAGCGGATTTTATCAAAACGGCGAATGACTGTTGCATCTTCAAGCAAATGATATTCACGCTGAAAACTAAGCCCACCACGCCATTGACCTGCGCCGCCTGAATTGGGCACCATAGTGAAACGCTCAATGCGAACGGGATATTCAGATTCCAAAATCTCAATCGGTGTAATATGCAAATTGCTCAGATGCGCGGCGGTTGCTGAACAGCCATCATGGCCCATGCCGCCGCCATAAGCGGAGCCCAAAATTTCATATTGCATATTGGATTGGCCCGCGCGCGGACGCGCCCATGCAATGGAGAGCGCACTTGAGGCGCCTGAACCCGCAATCGCGCGGCTTGGATGAAAACGCGCCAGCGCCTCTAATATCACATCAACCAATTTCAAATTGACCATTTGATAATTGGACACAGGCGCAGGTGCTTCAGCATTGGTGATCGTGCGCGGTTTCAAGATAATACGCACGGCATCGCGCATCCCATCATTGAAATGAAAGCGCGGCCCCAAACAGCCAATGAGTGAATAAAATACACACGCCTCAACCATGGAGGGGCGCAAATTGACAGGGCCCCGCGCTTGTGGATCACTCTCGCTAAAATCAAATGTGGCAAGGCCCTTCTGCACAGAAATGGTCACAGCGAGCTTAATCGGTCGATCAAGCTCAACTCCATCACTATCAAGCATGCCAAAAGCTTTGTGCTCACCCTCGGGCAAAGCGGCAATGGCTGTGCGCAATTCATCCGCAGCGCCTTTTAAAATGGCAGCAAACGCATCGCATAATGTACGTGCGCCAAAACGAACGCATAATTCGCTCACACGTGCGGCCCCTGTTTGCGTCACCGCAATTTGCGCACCCATATCACCACGCACCAAAACAGGCTGGCGGCTATTGGCAATGATTAAACGCTCCACATCGGGTAAAAAACGTCCGCCATCACAAATTTTAATTGGCGGAATCAGCACACCCTCGTGAAACATTTCCGTTGCGTTTGCAGAAGTGGAGCCTGGCACTGTGCCCCCAACATCGGCCTTATGCGCAATTGAACCTGCAAAAGCGACGATCTCTCCATCCGCAAACACAGGTGCGACAAAAGCCATATCTGAGACATGGGGCATGCCCGCTTCATAGGGATGATTGGATACAAACACATCCCCCTCTTTAATACCGCCATCGCCATAAAGCTCTAAAATACGGCCGACGAGATAACGATAGACTGGTGCGTGAAAAAACATCGGCGGGGAGACGATCAAACGGCCCTGTCGATCAAGTATCACACAGCTAAAATCGCGGGATTCACGGATGATGGTGGAATAGCCCGAACGATAGAAATGATAATGCATTTCATCAACAAGACTGGCTATTTTATTGCGCAGGATTTGAATCGTAATCGCGTCCATCTTAATGCGCTCCCCGCTCGAGGATTAAATTATAAAATTCATCGACACGCGCACGCCATGTTGGCGGCACAATGGTGGTGGCATCAAATTGCTCAATCACGCATGGGCCTGCCACCGCCACTCCAATATCCAAGCCATCACGCTCATAAACAGTGGAGGGCACGCCGGTCTTGCCATCAAAATAAATAATGCGTGAGCCTTTAACCGCTTCCTTGATGGGCCGCGGTGAGAGAGGTGCGGTCTGTGCTGTGGGAACATATTTAGGCACAGCAACACGCAAGCGCAGGCGGTAACTCACCACTTCAACAGACCGCTCTTTGGCGGCATGACCATGAATTTGCGCATGACGCTCATCAAAGCGATCACGCGCAGCGGCCATAGCCGCGCCATCAAGCTGTGCGTTGAACAAGCCATCAAGCGGGGTGCGCAATTCATATCCCTGTCCGGTGTAGCGCAAATCAAGTTCACGGGAGAATTGCGCGTCGTCAATCTTCATGCCTTCAGCCACAACATCTTGGCGTGCACGCTCTTCCATCGCCTTGAAAATAGCCTCAGCATGGGCGGGCGCGACATCTGCTAAGGGGCGCAATTCCGAGCGGATATAATCATGGACGACATCTGTGCACAAAAGCCCGAGCGCTGAAAACGCGCCAGGACGTGGCGGCACAAGCAAACGCGTCATACCAAGCTCTTCAGCAACGGCCGCCGCATGTACCGCACCCGCTCCGCCAAAGGGAAGAAGAGTAAAGGATGATAAATCCACACCACGCTTTGCAGCAAAGACACGCACTTCATCGGCCATGCGCATATCAACAATACGGCGCACACCCGCAGCTGCCTCAAGAACGGATAATCCGAGCTTATCAGCAATCTCGCTTTTAATAGCCGCATGAGCTGCAGCCACATTAAGCTTTTGCGCGCCACCGAGGAAATAATCGGGATTAAGATATCCGCAGACAACATCCGCATCTGTAACAGCGGGACGTGTGCCGCCACGCCCATAACATGCGGGGCCAGGTGCTGCGCCTGCGCTTTGCGGGCCCACCATTAAAAAGCCCGCGCCATCAACCCATGCCAATGAGCCACCACCCGCGGAAATAGTTGTCATATCAAGCGCAGGCACATCAATCTGACGGCGATCAATCACACCTTCTGTCACCTCGAGGGGCGTGCCACCTTGAATGAACGCAATATCTGCGCTTGTGCCACCCATATCGAGTGTCACAAGGCCGCTCATCGCTTCTTGCTCATTGAGATAAGCGCTGGCTTGCGCACCTGCGGCTGGCCCTGAGAGCAGAGTGTGAACTGTGCGTCCACCTTCAATAGCTGCCGAGAAAGGCATGACGCCGCCATTCGATTGCATGAGAAAACGCTGCTCTGTTCCAAGCTTCATCTCATCAAGTCCTTTGTTGAGATGATCAATATAGCGCACTAAAACCGGCTCTAAATAAGCATTCAGCAAAGTGGTGGACAGGCGCGCCCATTCACGAATACGCGGCAAGACTTCACTTGAGAGCGAGACTTGCATATGCGGAATCTCAGCTTGAATAATACGGCGTGTTTCTTCTTCATGCGCTGGATTCATAAAGGAAAAGAGATAGCATACGGCAATGGATTGCACGCCTTTGTCCGCGAGCGCACGCGCAGCGTGGCGCACAGCATCAGGATCAAGCGGCACTAACACGTGACCTTGATAATCCGAACGTTCGGGAATTTCATAGGTGAGGCTTTGCGGGACGAGATGCGCGGGTTTGGAATAAAAATAATCAAACAGATTGCCATCACGCGCTTGGTTCTGGATTTCTTGCACCGCACGGAAATGCTGTGTCACCAGAAGACCGATCTGCGCGCCGCGCATTTCCAACAACGCATTGGTGGTGATGGTTGTGCCATGCGCAAAAAATTCAATATCTTCAGCTTTAATGCCACGCTCAACGAATTTGGCAACGCCATTTAATACGCCAAGCGCTGGGTTATGAGGCGTGCTTGAGACCTTTTCAACCAATAACGCGCCTGTGGTTTTATCAAGCAACATAAGATCGGTGTGTGTGCCCCCGACATCAACACCTAAACGATAGCGCCCGCCTTCGCTGTGCATATATTAAAGAAGGGGCTTAGCCCCAACCTCCCTGATGCGCCTCATTTGATGTGGGCGTCATATCATCCTCTTAAGCCGTCAGGCTAACACCCTAGCCCCCTTTTCGTAAACTTAATACATCGCAAAGGTGAGGTTCAGAAAAATTTTACCTGCCCATATCTGTTTTCTGAGGCAGAATTGCGCTTATAATGGCCAGAAGATGCACGAGATAAAAAGCAATGCATCGGCCATCTGGCGTTGGGAGGCGCGCATGAGAGAGCTCTTTAGCATATGGCATAAAACGACAGCCCGTGCTGTATGTTGCACCCTTGCCATCATGAGTGCGGCCCTCACATGGCCTGCGCAGGCGCAAACCAATGAGCCTTTTTACAAAGGCAAAACCATCAATTTGATTGTGCCATTTACTGCGGGCGGCCTCAATGATATTGCCGCGCGCTTGGTTGCACGCCATATGGGCGCCTATATCCCCGGTGTGCCCACTATAATCGTGCAAAATCAGCCCAGCGCTGGCGGCTTGGCTTTGGCGAACCGCTTTGCCAATTCCATTGAACGCGACGGCCTGACAATCGCTATTATGGGACGCGCTTTGCCGCAATTTGCGATTATGGGTGATCCGAACGCGAAGTTCGATCCACTGAAATTGACATGGTTCGGCTCACTCTCCTCTTACGAGAATGACGCTTATTTCTTGCTCATCAATTCATCATCATCGATTCAAAACCTTGATGAGCTCAGCCATAGTCCAAAAAAATTAGTGCTGGGCGCTAATCGTACGGGGTCAACCAATGTGACATTTGCCCTTATTGCCAAAGACATTCTTGGGCTGAATGTTGAGGTGGTGCGTGGATTTCCGGGCGCTGCGGATATTAGCCTTGCCATGCAGCGCAATGAAGTCGATGGGCAAACCATTGACCTCAGCGCGGTTGTTTCAGGGCAAAGAGAGCTATGGGAGAAAGGCGCCTTTCGCCCACTTATTCAATTTGGACGCAAGACACGCCTGCCTCAATATAAAAATGTTCCCACCGCACGCGAGCTGACGCATGATCCCAAAACGCTGGCTTTGATTGAATTTGCGGAATTGCCGTTCTTCATGGCCATGCCTTTTGCAGGGCCACCCGATATGCCCGCCGATCGCACACACGCCCTGCAACAAGCCTTTATGACAATGACGCGCAATCAAGCCTTTCTTGATGACGCAAAAAAGATTGGCATTGAAGTCAGCCCTATTGATGGTGATGCCATTCTCGCTTTGATTACGCAGGCCTCACATACGCCGCGCGATGTACTTGACCAATTCCAAAAATTAAATGGCGAATGATGGATAAGATGATGAAAATCGGAACAGCCGAACATAGCAGCACATTTGAAGCACAAGGCTTTGCCTTGCAATCAATCTTAGGTGGGCCAGATAAGGTTGAGATCATCAATCCCAGCTCTGCCAGCATTGAAAATGCCCAAAGTCTTGATAAGGGCGTGATTGATTATGGCTTTATGGCCGCTAATTGGATTGGACTAGCGCGGCAGGGATTAGCGCCCTTCACGCATCCAATTGATCTGCGGCTTGTTGCACCTATGAATGCAGGGCCTATGTTTTTCATCGCACGCGCGGACTCTGGTCTGAAAAATGTGCGCGATCTCGCAGGCAAAAAAGTAGCCGTTGGCACGCGCATGAGCGGTATTGCGCAACATGCGCGCTCCTTATTTGATGCGCTCGATCTGCACGCCAGTGGGCTTGAGCAGATATTTGTTGATTTTGAAACGGGCGCTGCCATGCTCGCACGCGGCGACATTGATGCGCAATTGCAATGTCCCATTCCTAATAAAGTGATGAGCGCATTAGATCACAATGTTGATCTCTGTGTTCTCGGCTATCACGATGACGATATGAAGAAGGTTGTGACGCGCTATTCCATTTACCGCACCACCCTTATGCGCAAAGGCCAATTGCGTGCTTTACATGAGGATATCATGCAGCCTGCCGTGATTAATGTCTTAGTCACCCATGCGCGTCAGAGCATTGATGATGTCGCATATATGACATCTCACATTTACAGACATCGTCATGATCTCCCGCAGATCTGCGCTTTGTTTGGTGATATGAATGCGCTGTTTGAGCCTGCACGAACACAAGGGCCACATGCGCTTGAATTTGAAGGCGTCGCCTTACATGAGGGTGCGCGTCAAGCCTATCGTACTCTCGGTCTTTTGAGCTAATTTTACGTAAGGATTTATATCCATGAGCACATCATCCATTCCCCATTTACCCGAACATTCCAATTCCAAAATCTCACCCAATGTCACTTATACTGACTTGCGTGAATGGATTGAAGAGGCGCGCAAATTAGACGAAGTGCGCGAGGTCAATGGCCTTAATTGGCAAGAAGAAATTGGGATGGCATCGGAAGTTGTGCTGCATGATGAACATGCGCCGGCTGTTTTATTTGGTGAGGTGCCGGGCTCATTACCAGGGAGCCGCGTTTTAGTTAATTTTTTTGGTGGATTGCGCCAACGCATGACATTGGGCTTTCCCACCTCATTAAACAAGCTTGAATTATCCGAGGCTTTCCGTGAACATTATATGTCCACCCTCAAACGTATTCCGCCACGCGTTGTCAAGGATGGGCCAATTTTTGAAAATGTAATCACGGGCGATGATATCGATATCACGCGTTTTCCGACACCCAAATGGCATGAGGAAGATGGTGGACGCTATATTGGCACAGGTAGTTTTAATGTGACACGTGATCCCGATGAAGGCTGGGTCAATTGCGGCACATATCGTGTGATGATTCACGATGAAAAAACAGTCGGTTTTTACATTTCTCCGGGCAAGCATGGACGCATTCACCGCGATAAATATGAAGCGCGGGGCGAGCCTATGCCTGTGGCTATTGTTGTAGGCACTGATCCCATGTCCTTTCTCATGGCCTCAAGTGAAATACCTTATGGCGTGAATGAATATGAAGTTATCGGCGGTATTCGTGGCAAGGCTGTTGATGTCGTGATTGCGCCCATCACTGGCCTTCCCGTCCCAGCCAATGCCGAAATTGTGATTGAAGGTTTTGTGCAGCCCGGCAACACAAAACCAGAAGGCCCCTTTGGTGAATGGATGGGCTATTATGGCTCTGATGTGCGTGATGAGCCGGTTATGGATATTAAGGCCATATATCATCGCAATAATCCCATTCTCTTGGGTTGCGCGCCGCAACGCCCACCCGATGAAATTGCCCGCTATCGTGCGCTCACACGCTCAGCCATCGTGCGCGAAAATATCGTCAAAGCTGGCGTGCCTGATGTCACGGCAGCATGGGCGCATGAAATTGGCACAGCTCGTTTATTGCTTGCGGTCTCAATCAAGCAACGTTATGGCGGTCACTCCAAACAAGCCGGACATATTGCAGCCATGTGCCACTCAGGTGCTTATGCAGGCCGTTATGTGATTGTGGTTGATGATGATATTGATGTGTCAAATCTTGATGAAGTGATTTGGGCCATGCTCACGCGCTCTGATCCCGCCACTTCCATTGATATTATCACCAATGCATGGTCCACACCGCTTGATCCACGCATTGAGCCATGGCGCAAAGCCATGGGCGATTTCACCAATAGCCGCGCGATTATTGATGCCTGTCGCCCCTTCCATTGGAAGGATAAATATCCAAAGGTTAATCAACCCTCCCCTGAAAAGCGCAAGGAAGCGCAACGCCGCTTCAGCTATTTGCTCAAATAAAAAAAGGGCGGATCATCCGCCCTTTTTTTTTGCGCATATCTCTAGACGTCCGGCGCAATATGCGTGATCAATTCACCCAAACCACTAATGCGCACATGAACCACATCACCTGCGCTCAGATATTCGCTTTTGCCATTACCAACACCTGCGGGTGTACCCGTGAGAATAATATCTCCCGGCCAGAGGGTAAGACGCGCAGACAGATCAGCGATTTGCTCTGCAATATTAAAGATCATTTGTGATGTATTTGAGTTTTGTTTCATATGCCCATTCACATCAAGCTCAATGGCGAGATCATGGGGATTGCTGACATCACGCGCCAAAATAAGCTCTGGGCCAAGTGGGCATGCGCCATCAAAGCTTTTATGTGCAACCCAATCGGATTTAAACGATGAAGTCTCCGGCACTTTTGGCCGCCGACTAAAATCACGCGCCGATAAATCATTGGCAATCGTATAGCCCGCGACAAAAGACATAGCATCAGCCTCACTCACATAACGCGCTTTGCGGCCAATCACGACAGCAAGTTCAGCTTCCCAATCTAATTTTTTACAGCCGCGGGGAATATGCACATAACCGCCCGATGGCGTGAGTGAGCGTACGCTTTTGAGAAAATGCCAAGAGCGCAACCCCTCCTCATGCGGATCCTTAGGTGGCTCGCGGCCATTTGCGCGCGCCATTTCAGCGGCATGATCAGCGTAATTTGCGCCAGCGCATAGGATATGAGAGGGATTGGGGATGGGGCATAAAAGCGTCACATCCGTAAGAGCTGGTGTTGAGGGGTGCACCAAAGCATGATCAACCGCCGCAAGACCTTCTGCTCCCGCATTGAGAAAATTATTTATATCCGCAAAATCTGCGCGGCCTGTGAGAGCGGCAAGATCAAAGAGCTGCCCGTTCGCGCGTGCCGCCGCACGCGGACCTTGAGCGGCTTGATAGCTGATAAGTGAAAAGCGAGTCACGACGATCTCCTCTATGGTATCTCTGTCTGATTAGGGATTTGTGTATTTTTGCGCGCGCGCAATAACATTTTTGGGTGTTTTATAAATGGATGAAATCAAGCTCTGCACTTCATCCCCTGTTGAGCTGTCAATATCAGCTTGAAGAATTTTGGCTTCGGCCAAAAATTCAGCGTCCTTCATTGTCGCGTCAAAAGCACGGCGCAGCAGATCACGTTTTGCATCATCCAACTGCGGTGGTCCTGTAAAGGCGCGTGACATGCCAGTGGGGCCCAGCACTAAACGCAATAAATCCTTATCCTCTTGAGAGGTCAGCTCATCAAAAACAAAGGGGACATCTGGTAAATCTGGGCTTTTGGCCAAAGCCATTTGTAAGATAATATTGAGCTTGTGATCGCGCAGCCAATCCGGCTTTGTGCTTTTGATCGAGGAGAGCGAATAGCCGCAGCGTCCATGCACTTCGCCAGTTTCGATCGCCATAATGGTTTGTTGCGTACCCAAATAACCCGTGACCACCCTAAATTTTGTGCCAATGAGCTCATTCATAATGACCGGCAAAGTATCTGTCTCTGAGCCCGCACCTGTCCCCGCAACAATCACTTCACGTTGGCGTGCATCACGCAATGATTTAATGCCAGATTGATACCATGTGGCGCAGACACTGACATCTTTGCTCATAGCCCCAATCCACACGAACTGGCTCATATCATAGCCAGGATTTCGCGCGCCGATTAAAGGCTCTAAAATAGGCCCGCCAGCAAAAGTTGCTAATGCTGTTCCATCACGCGGTGCGGATTCAGCCATAAAATTAGCTGCCCTAATGCCACCTGCGCCCGGCATATCCTGCACGACAATGGCGGGATGACCATTGATATGGCGTGCATAGTGACGGCTGAGAAGACGTGCAAATGTATCAACACCACCACCTGACGTGCCGGCAGCATAGAGAGTGATGGGCTTTGTGATGCTGTCGTCTGCCGAAGCATAAGACATGGCGCATGTCAGAGCGCAGGCGATGATGAGATAAGAAAAACGCATGATACACTCTTTAGGGATAGCCGGGGAATGTGCCGAATGAGCCAAAGCCCCAATGACTACGCCATGTGTCTTTAGGCCAGACTTTTGGATATTGCGGACGATCTTGATGCCATGGGCGCGGTTCAAAATAACCAAGCGCTTCATCTTTCATCAAATCCATCTCGCAATAGAGTTCGACACGATGATCATCGGGATTGCGATGATAAGCGGCGAGATTATGACCGACCAAATGGCGGATTGGCCCCCATACTAATTGAATTTTATGATCAGCTAGAAAATCACATGAGCGATTAAGGCTCGGGGAGTCCGCCACTTCAAAGGCGAAGTGGTGCAAACGCTCATCCTCATAGCGCGCAAAATTCATGACGTGATGATCAACACCACACCGCAAGAAGGAGAAATGATCCCCAATCCAATCAGCCACGCGGAAGCCCAAAATATCGCAATAGAATTTTGAAAGCTTTTGTGGATCTTTCACCCGCCATGCAATATGCCCCAATTTAAGCGGCATAATGCCTTCACGCACACCTGTATCGGGCGCAAAGGTGTAATTGGCATATATCTCGAGCAAAGTGCCTTTGGGATCATAGAAAGCAAGGGCGTCACGCACACCTGGGGTGATGGAGGTGCGTTTCTCACATTTGACGCCCTCTTTTTGCAATATGCGCGCAAGCTCATCAAGGTCTGTGTCAGGGGCAACTTGCAACGCAATCTGCGTCATCCATGCACGATCACCTTTTTCAAGCACAATGACTTCATGACCAAAGCGCGTGGCAAGCACAGCACGCTCTGGTGTTTTCTCAATGCTTTGCAAGCCAATGACATGTGTCCAATAATCAAATTGGCGCTCAAGATCGGGCGTTGTAAACGTTGCATGGCCGAGACGGCACACATTAATCATGATGACCTCCGCATTATGAATTGATGATTGTTTTAAGCCGCGCCATCACATTCTCTGGCACAGCATTAATATCGGCGATAATTGATTCAATTGCAGCACCAGAAAGCGGCTGCACATCAAGACCAATTTGCTCGGCATCCCTAATAAAATCCTTATCTTGCATGACGGCATCAAAGGCCTGACGCAAAAGCGCGATCCGCTCTTTGGGCACATCGGGCGGGGCAACAAAAGGATAGGTTGTTTTAAATTTTGTGGCATAGGTGCGCCATGCCTGTTGAGCAAAATCATTATCGGATAATTCAACGGCGGTTGGCACATCAGGCAAATCTGACAGACGACTTGTGCCAAATTGCACGAGAATACGCAGTTTTTTATCACGTATCCAATCAGGCCTGCCAAGCAAGCTTGAAAGATTAGCTGTATTGCCCTGCACCTCGCCTTGCTCAGCGGCGAGAAAAATATCACTCACCGCTTTATAGCCTGAGATCAGCTCAAAATGTGTGTGGTTGAGTGCGTTAAGCAAAGTCGGCAAAGTGTAATTATCACCGCCAGGCGCCGTCGCGCCCATGGTTGTTTTCATGGATTGCAAGTCAGCAAATGTTTTTTGTGGAGCTGTATGATATATCCATAACACCTGCGGCTGCTGCGCAGGTGTGCCAATCCAATTCATCTTCTCAAGCGAAAAAGCGACATTACCGACATCACGAGATAATAATTTAAGTCGCGGTTCGAGAATAATACCATTGAGTGGCAACCCAATCACTGTGCCATCTTTGGGCGCATTATTATAAAGCATATTGGTCATAATCAGGCTGGCAGCGCCCGGGATATTCTCAACCACACATGCGGGATTGCCGGGGATATAACGCCCATAATATTTTGCCAAAGCCCGCGCGACAAAATCATAAGCCGCACCTGCAGCCCCACCCACGAGAATACGAATGGTTTTACCGCGATAAAAATCACTGGTCTGCGCGCTCAGATGATCTTGTGCGCATAAACTGAGATAAGCACTCGCGCCCATCCCCTGCATCAATGCACGCCGCGAAACAAGCGACATAAATCCCCCCCAATAGCGCTTGCAATGACATGAAGTCTTGAAGCGCATAGCTCATTTGCCTTTATTTTAAGTGCTTTTATCATGCAAAGTAAATGCATAATCAAGTCTATTACTTGCAGATATAAGTTAATCATTATAATTTAATGATAATAAAAGGGGGGACATTATGCCTAATCAACACCGCATGATTTTTTTAGCACGCGCACTCATATATGGGCTTGTAGCTCTCATCATGCCTGCGTTTGGCAGCGGCTATGCCCATGCGCAATCATCCCACAGCACATCTGAACAAGCTTGGCCTGCTGACATTGATCCGCACTCTGGTTTTCGTTTGCCATTGCTCAGGCGCGAGGAGCTCGATGAGGACGGCAAGAAAGTTTATGATCGCGCCATGACACCGGGCGCAAATATAGCGGGCTTGCAAGGCCCATCGGCTGTTCATCTCTATAGCCCCAAAACAGCTATTCCGCTGGGCCAATCCAGCGGCTATTTACGCAAGGATGCCAAATATAGCCCGCGCGTGCGCGAAATTGCGATTCTTATCACCGCGCGCGAAATGGACAGCCAGTTTGAATGGGTTGCCCATGAACCCGAGGCGCTGAAAAATGGCGTCCCCACAGGTGTTATTGATGTCATCAAATATCGCAAGAGCACTCACGGGCTTGATGAGACCGATGCATTTGTCATCACATTGGGACGCGAGCTGTGGCACAAACATAAGGTCAGCTCAGCTACTTTTGCTAAGGGCAAGGCCTTATTTGGCGCACCCACATTGATTGATCTCGTTTTACTCATGGGCAATTATGCGGGCACAGCGGCTTTGCTCACCGCTGTTGATATGCAATTGCACAGGGGTGAGAAACCCTTGCTTCCCCTACATTAATATCAATACAGCGCGTGATGATCTCACGCGCTGCATCTTTTAACGTGCAGTGATATGGCAATCCTTATTACGAATACTGACGGATAAGTGATCGCCGATCTGGAAGGGCTGATCCAATTCTGAATCAGCCTTAATGCGTTCTTGGCCAACGCGAATTGTATATTCCATATAATTACCAAAAAATGCCGCTGACTCAACAATGCCCTGATAATTCTGTGCATCAGGCTCCCGCACATTCACATCGCGATTTAAGCGCACCTTGTTTGAGCGAAAAGCAATCGCGATCTCGCCGGCTTCATTCACTTCAGGGCTCATATCAAACATGCCTTCAAAGACAATGTGATCTTTGGTCTCCACTGTCGTTAAGCGCGAGGCCGTATCGCGCTTGATAATACGGCCATCAAAAATATTGCCATAGCCCAAAAACTTTGCCGTAAAGCGCGTGCGTGGTTGGCTGAAAATATCACGTGGGCTTCCAGCCTGTTCGATATGCCCATCTTTCATAACGATGACTTCATCAGATAAGGACAAAGCTTCGCGCTGATCATGGGTGACATAAATCGAGGTAAAGCCAATGCGGTTTTGCAAGTCTTGCAATTCATTACGCATATGATCGCGCAAATTGGCATCAAGATTAGATAAAGGCTCATCAAATAAAACCACGCTTGGCTCAAATACCAATGCGCGCGCCAAAGCCACACGCTGTTGCTGACCACCGCTGAGCTGAGATGCAGGCCGATCAAAAATATTGCTCAGACCGACGGAGTGCAGCACCGCCTCAACACGCGCGCGTTTTTCATCTGCTGGTATTTTTTTGATGTCGAGAGGAAATTGGATATTCTCCCCTACAGTCATATGCGGCCAGATGGCATAGGATTGAAAGACCATGCCAATGTTGCGTCGCTCTGGCTCGATCTTCTGATGCGTCGCGCCATTATAGACATGTTGACCCGCCACATAAATATCACCAGATGTTGGCGTCTCAAGACCGGCAATACAGCGCAAGGTCGTGGTTTTGCCGCACCCACTTGGACCAAGCAAGGTCACTGTTTGCCCTTTCTTCACATCAAATGAAATATCATGAATGACTTTGACCGCACCAAAATGCTTACCCAGATTTTGAACGCGCACAGCAATATCTGTCGTCATGGCTGTGTGTGGTGTATCAAATGCCATAAATAATCTCCCTCTTATCGTTTTGTTATAAAGTGATCCATCAAAGGCGTGATGCCCGCTCTGCTCATTTCTTCAAGCCACATTGTGTGAATACGGGGATCTTGATCCTCATATTCAATTTGATTGCCGCCCTTCTTGATGCTGAGCGATGACTTTTGTTGCTGACCCTTTTCGCCAATCATTGTGTTGCGCTTTTGCGCGGTAAAGGGATAGCGCACATTACCAATACCAAGCGCCAAATAACGTGCGGGCTCGGTACTGGTGTTAAAATGTTGATGGATTTGATTTTGGCAGGGCGGAAAGACAACACCATGTTTCCATTCGATGCGTGTAAAATCCGCATCGCCCTCATACCACAACAGCGAATAGCCGTGGCCCGTGACATTAATCACATGCGTGCCAGGGCCATGACGATGCGCTTTTTTATATGTGCCCACGGGCATTTCTGACATGTGACCGGACATTATGCCATCAGCCAAAATAAATTTAATATTACTCGAACCCCCGCCTCGATCGGCATAAGCGTGTAATTCAACAGCGGCGAGATCAGGCACAAAATTGGTTTCCCACAAATGATTACCGGCACGAATTGGGATTAAATTACCTTCGCCTTGAAAAAACTTTTCTTGTCCTACACGAGATCTGAAGTAATGAGGATTATCAAAAATAAAGCTTTCATCATGAAATGTATTCATAATGAGTGGCATATTAGTTGTGCTGGCTAAACGCGCACGCGCATGTCCGCTTGAATTAAAGTGACGATGCGGCAGATTGATGGGAATGGAGAACATGGCCTTGGGGGACCATTCAAAGCTTTTTTTACTGCCATCAGGAAATTCAATTTGCGTGCTGCCATGGCCCTCCAGAACATAATAAATATCTTCATAAATATGCTGCATGGGCGCAGTAGAACTGGCTGGCGCAACATCAATAACAAACATATTGCAAAAATCACCACGCCCCGTCAGATGCACAGCCGCGCCTTTTGCGCCAATGCGTGCCCATGGTGCTGTCACAACGTCAAATAAATCTATGGCATAAACCGCCTCAATAACAGGGCAGCCCTCTTGATGGACCCATTCAAGATAAGGATCGATTCCATATCGCACATCTGACGCGATGGCTATGCTCATTTAACCTCCCCCAACACCCAAGCTCGGGTGATTTTAATATCATTTTTGCGCCGATTATTGTCATTTAATTCTATTTAAGCAAGGTGCGGCCGACTTGAACTCAATGTTATTTTGCTTTTAACTCAGAGCATCAAACGCACCGCCACATAAGGCGGGCTTGATGGCTGGGAGGCATTATGTTTAACAATCGCAATGAAACGCGCATTTTTAACGCTAATCGATTCAAACTTGGCTTATTTGGTATGAATTGCTCAGGCGGTCTGAGCCTCACCAAAGCGCCAGAGCGTTGGGATGCCTCATGGGATAATAATGTCACCGCTGCGCGTTTGGCTGATGAGGCTGGACTTGAATTTTTACTCCCTATTGGCCGCTGGTATGGCTATCAAGGCGAGACAGACACACAGGGCACTACATTTGAAACCCTGACATGGGCCTCAGGTATTTTGGCCTCAACGCAGGAGATCACGACATTTGGCACATTGCACGTCGCCTTCGTCAATCCTGTCTTTGCTGCCAAACAAATGGTCACCGCCGATCACATTGGGCATGGTCGCTTCGGCCTCAACATTGTCTCGGGCTGGAACCCCATTGAATTTGGAATGATGGGTATCACATTAAGAGAGCATGATGATCGCTATGCCTATAGCGAAGAATGGCTTGAAATTGTTAAACGCGTGTGGAGCGAGCCCGAGGCTTTTGATCATGAAGGGCCATGTTTTTCACTCAAACATGTGCTTGGCAAACCCAAACCCTATTGGAACACCCGCCCCATTCTTGTCAGCGCAGGCAATTCGCCAACAGGGCGCGCCTTTGCAGCAAAACATGTCGATTGCCTCTTCACCTCAATCCCCAAGCTGGATTCCGTTGAAGAGAAGATCAATTCATTTCAGGCGATGACACCAGAAGGACAAGTCCGCAATATCTTCGCAAGCTGCCATCTCATGGTGCGTAAAACACGCAAAGAAGCGCAAGATTATCATCATTACATCGTTCACGAACAAGGTGATTGGGAAGCGGCGGAATATGCGGCGGGCTTTCGTGGCCAACGCCTCAACACATGGATGAAAGAACAAGAAGATCTTAAAGCGCGCCTCATCAGCGGCGCGGGTTATCCGATCATTGGCTCTTATGATGATGCGGTTGAAACATTCCAAAAGCTCAACGCCATCGGCATTAATGGGCTTGCCTGCGGCATGATCAATTACATTAATGATTTTCCTCATATCCGCGATGAATTATTACCGCGCATGGAAAAAGCAGGATTACGCATGCCGCATAAGGGGCGCGGTTAAAGCGCGAGACGTTGCTTGCGGGTGAGACGATGCACACATATGCTCACCCCCGTCATGAGAGCAATCCAAATCATACCCATGGACGCTAATTCAGTGACCTGACCATTTTGCCATAATTCAAAGAGTGTTGTGGCCATGACTTGCGTGCCTGGCCCCACTAATAAAAGCGGCAAAGACACAGATTGCACTGAGAGCAAAAATATAAGTAACCATGAGCTCAGAAGTGCCGCGATCAGCAATGGTGCGATAATATGACGAAACACGCGCCAGCGTGATGCGCCCGACATTGAGGCGGCCTCCTCAAGATCAGTATGAATTTGCATCACACCTGCAAAGGAATAACGCATCCCATAAGGCAAAAATCGGACACTCGATGCAATGACAAGGGATAATAATGTGCCGTAAAGTGAGATTGGCAAATTAATAAACAAATTGAGAAAGGCAACACTCAAAATAAGCGCTGGAAACACAAGAGGCATGCCAGCGATTAATTCAAGCCACACCGCGCCGCTTTTGTGCCGCACCACAAGCCAAGAGCATAGAGCTGTGAGTGGCACAACGCAGCAAGCCGTACCAAATCCCAATAATAATGTATTGACCACTGTGTCTTGCAAGGCATCTTGATCAAGCAACATCACATAATTTTGCCATGTCAGACGACTAAACGCATCTAATGTCACCCCTTCATAAAAGGGCTGAAGGGACGTAAAAAACAGCACGAGCACTGGCACGATCGTGACGATAAAAAACAGAAAATAAAGGCAAAAACTTGCACCCACACGCCAGCGCCCCAAATCAATCACACGCGGGCGAAATCCCTTACCGGTAATGGTTTGATAGCGATGCGCATGACGTGACATACGGCTTTGCCAAAATAACAGCCCACTTACAATGACAACAAGACAGACGGAATAAGCACCTGACACGCTGTAATTAGCAATGCCTGTCTTATGTGCTGTCTGGTAAATCATCGTTGTTAAAATATCGATATTGCCCGAGAGGCCCACCAATGCCGGCACCTCAAAGGACTCAAACGCTTTGATAAAAATGAGCAGCATAAGCGCACAAATAGCAGGGAAACTCATCTGCAATGTCACACGCCAAAATGCCCGCAAAGGGCGTGAGCCCGCCATCAGGGCTGCTTCTTCTAAAGCGGCATCCGCATTGCGAAACACCGCCGACATCAATAAAAATGTGAGGGGCACAAACCCCACACCTTCAATAAAAATCATCCCCCACATGGAATAGACGTTGATGCCTTCGCCAAATCCAAGGGCGATCAATAAATGATTGATGGGACCAGAATTGCCGAGCACCAAAAGCCATGAAACGACATAGAGAACATGGGGCACCCCCAGAGAAATAATAGCGCCTAAAAAAGCATAATGACGGCCGGGCGCATTGGTGCGCTCAACAATTAAAGCTTGCGTTGTGCCAATCACCAAGGCAATAAAAGATGACCCCAACGCATAGAGCAATGTATGTTTGAGACTGCTGATAAAGGCTGAATCGCCCCATAAATCGCGATAATAGCGAAAGGTTAAAGGGCCAAAAGACCCATCTGGCAAAGTGTCATGCAATGAGATGTTGAGAATGAACAGAGCGGGCGGGATAACACATAAGCTCAGAAGTATAATCAAACCCCAGACCATCGGGGATATCCGCTTTTCCTTTGCGACACTTATCGCCAACGTCTGGTCATGCCCATTCGACACAAGTTTTCTCACTTCTCAAGAAATATTTTTTCAAATATTTGATTTGATGATTCTGTCAGCGATTGCAGCTTATCGGGGCTTACAAACACATCTTTCATATTCGCATGACGTGGAACAACAGGTGTTAATTGCGGCAAAGGATCAACATCCGCTCGTGCGGGGAAATATTCTGCTTGCGCAAAAATTGCCTGCCCCTCCTTTGATAAAATAAAATCAGCAAGCAACATAGCGGCATAGGGATGACGCACGCCACGGGGGATAACCAAAGTTCCCGCTGCCGATGGAACGGGGTCTAGCAAACGTGAATTCACGGGCGCGCCTTTGGCACGGCTAATGAGGGGATGATGAGCAAAAATATTAAGCGCAATAGGTATTTCACCGGCAATTACGCGATCAACTAAAGTGCGCGCACTTCCCGACGCAAAATTAATAACTTTTTGTTGCGCTAATTTGCGTAAATAATCTTGCGCTGCCTCTTCACCGCGCGTGAGACGCATGGCGCTGATAAAAAGAGGCATGCCACTTTCGGTGCCAATCCGCCAGCCCATTTTGCCTTTCCATTTTGGATCGAGCAAATCATCATAAGTTTTGGGCGCCTCTTCATCGCTGATCAATTTGGTATTATAGGCGATACTAAAATAGCTTAACCGCGTCACAGCCCACATATTATGGGGATCACGATATTCAGGCGCATAATTTTCAAGCTCGGGCGAATAATAAGGCAAAGTCAATTGCGCCGCGACGAGCGAGTCTCCCGCTCCTGTGCTCTCGACAATATCGGCTATTAATTTACCCGCACGCATTTCAGCGCTGACTTTAGCAACGATATCACTGGTATCACCGCGCCAATATGTCGCCTTGATAAAAGGATATTTTTTCATAAAGGCAGTCGCCAAAGGTTTAAGCGCCTGATTAACGATAGCAGCGGAATAAATGACCACTTCGCCTTCTGCTTTTGCGCCTTCAATCAATTGATCTTGTCGCTGGGCGTCATGACTCATCAAAATATCTTGCGCCTGCGCTTTATGAAGAGGCGCGGCTGTCATGCCGATGACAACGGACACAGCGCAACATAAGTGGCGCATGGCAGATGTTGTGATGAAAGATGTGCCCATAAAGCTATTCCTATGATTGCGCCTGAGATGAAATGCCCATCCAATGCACACCCGTTCCTGAACCCGCAGGCAATGTTAAGGTGCCATCAACAACATCAAGCCCGCTAAAGGGATCATCAAGCAGGCGCGCAAATTCGCCCAATTCGCAGGCATAGGTCACACCTGCCAAAGCACAGCTTAAATGCAAGCCATGCGCGGCCAATAAGCGCGGACCGACAGCTGCGCCCAAACGATAGCTAATGCCCGCCTGCTCGCATAAACGTGCGGCGGCCACTGTATTTCGCAAGCCACCTAATTTGGGTATTTTGAGACTGACTGCATCAATGCGCCGCTCCGTTACCAAGCGATAAATATCACTTAACGAGCCGGCGGCCTCATCGGCCTCAATGGTAATGGGCACAGCGCGCGAAATCAGCCTTAAACCCTCGATATCATCGGCGTGATTGGGTTGCTCGACCAGATCGATATCATAAGCCGCCATTAGATTAATGGCCCTAATCGCGTCTTTAACACTATAGGATTGATTTGCATCCACAGTCAGATGCACATCTGGCCCAACGGCCTTTCGAATAGCAGCCACACGCGCCACATCTTCGTGAACATGACCATGAACTTTGATTTTGAGATAACGATAACCTTGATCACATAGTTTTTTGGCATTGAGTGCCATTTCATCAGGTTTTTTAATCGCCAAAATGCGCAAAATCGGCAGTTTTGTGCGTATTTTGCCGCCAAAAAGCTGACATAAGGGCACCGATAAACGGCGCGCTAATAAATCATGCAAGGCGCAGTCAATTGCGGCCTTCGCCTGTGGCGCGCCACGCAAAGAGCGATCCAAAGACTGCATAATAGCTTCTATGTCATCGCCATCATGCTCAAGAACGCGGCTTTTAAAATGCGCTAATTCGGCTTCAAGCGTTTTTTGAATGGATCCCATATGGGCTGTTGCGGAGGCATAACCAAAGCCACGATGTCCCGCCGAATCCACGAGTTCAAGCACCAAGCCATCCGTAACCGGACTTGCCCCCAGTGCAAATTTCCACGTCGGATCCTCTTTGCGCATCGTAAGCGGATGCACATTAAACTCACAAATTTTCACCTGTCATCCTCCCTATCACCCTTCAAGAGCGATTATTTTATTTTGACAGCATGACCTATGTTTCACCCATCAACATGATATGGCTCTTCGCTCAATCGAGGCTGTGATCAAATCAAGGTCTAACCTTAGTCTTGCGCTGATCTTTAAAAATTACAAGCCCCTGTGGATGATGTCACATATGCGTCACTCACGCCTCGGCAATGGAAACACCTTGTGCCCTTTCAAACTTCTGTCTAAACTTTAATTCAAGAGCAGCGCATAAGCGCGCCTTATATGTCTGGGAGGACACATCAATGCCGCATGATGAGCGCCAATCGCATTGGCATGAGCCAAACGCCACTCAAAAAGCTGGTTTGGGGAAATTTGGGCGCCCCGCTATGCCTTATGATCTGTTTATGGAGGCAGAAGGCATTCCTATCTACCGTGGCATTGGTGTGCGCACAGTTCTGGATTTACCGCTTCAGCCATGGAAGCGGCTGGGAGGACGCGGTTCTTACAT
>Ga0164296_1001756_pt1 | contig 22373 bp, 19 predicted proteins | sample GEODES057metaG_FD_113533 | JGI IMG/M metagenome (GOLD analysis project Ga0164296, IMG submission 113533) | Dystrophic lake water microbial communities from Trout Bog Lake, Wisconsin, USA - GEODES057 metaG | ecosystem: Environmental > Aquatic > Freshwater > Lake | place: USA: Trout Bog Lake...
GGAGGCTGATGACATGTGTCGCTGTTCCCCTCGGAGTGAAGACCAGCATATGCAGACGAGTGTCTATGAAACCGAGTGCCTGCATTCGACGCTCTCCGTAGTCCCTACGTAGGTCTTCAACAATCAGGGCTGAATCTCATTCAAACCTGGCGACGAGCGTGAACGGGATTCCTCGCAGGGCGAGGTTCCGTTCGTTCTTTGCCGGATCGAAAGAGATATCTATGAATATTTATTGTATATGCGTATATACAATAAATTAAGCGCCTTCTATTTCTGCTTTAAGTCCCTGAAAGGGCTTAACTAATGCATGGGCGCGATCCCGATGTACTTATGGATTCGAATCTCGCTTTCTCCGCCAGACAGTTGAACTACGAAGCCGGCCCTGCGCGCTAACCGTGCCGCCTAGCGGCTTCCCGGATGCCAAAGATCACAAGCCCCACGTCCGATACGCACCGGCTAGGGCAACAGTCCATACACGTCGAGCTGGCCTTGGACGGTGCCCGTCGTGCCCCCGGCGTTGTTGCCGCGTGTACCGATGTAAACCTTGCCGTTGGCGACCGTCGGTACGGTGAACTTCACCGCGTAGCCGGCGGCGTTGCCCGTACCCTGAACGCTGTTCCAAAGCTCAGTGCCGAGGTTAGTGGCATTGTAGGCGTGCAGGATCGCTGCGCCGCAACCCGATGACTGGCTGGTGCAGTATCGGCTGGTATTGAGCGCCCAAACGATGCCGTTCGTGGTGGCGCCCGAGGCCGACACGGTGGGGGTCGACCCCTTGCCCGCGAACGAGGCCGTCGAGGCGGACGTGCGTGTCGCGGTGATCGTTGCCGTCGCTGAATTCAACGCAAACGCCTGCAGCGGACCACCTGCGCCGGCGAGATAGAACGTCGAGTTCCAAAAGGCACCCGTACCTTGAATGGACGAACCAAAACTGAATCGCTCCCAAGCATAGCCATCGCCATAGCCGCTGAAACTGTCGCGATTGATTAGATAAAGATATCCATCCTTGCCACCACCGATGATGAGGTGCGTCGGATTGCTTCCATTGGCGGGCAGATCGGCGAGTACCGCGGTACCACCGGAGCCAAAGTCGGCATCCGTCGCATTGTCCGACGCCTGATCGCTCGGCGTGAAGTAGCCGAGAAGGCCAAGTTCTGGCGACAGTTGCAGCATCGAGTCGCCGAGATCGGTGTTCGGCGGGGTACTGCTCGTCGCATTGAACACGCCGTTTCCGGTGATCACATACACATTGCCGCTGGCATCCACCGACGGGGCGCCACCACCCATCCAGATGCCCCCGTACCCGGAGTTGGGCGTTGCGTTGAACACATACTGGGATGCCAAGGTCGATGCGTCAAAGCTCATCACCCAGCCGTAGTAAGGCATGCGATCCTCGTGTGAGGCCCAAGCGACGTAAACGCTGCCGTTCGCAAGCGCAAGTCCTGCACGCTGGTTCTGTTGACGAGGATCAAACGTGACGGTCGAACCACCCGAACCGCTGCCGGGATAGCTGCCGGAGATGGTTTTAGGCCCCGAAAACTTCTCCGCTCCGGTCGTCAGATCGAGGGCGTGGAGGCGTTGATAAAAAGCGGTGTGACTCGAGTTGACCGACTTTGCGACGACGTACAGCGTATGGGTCGTGGTATCGATCACCGGGGTGCCGGTAATGCCGACTTCCGGATCGATATCGCAATATCCCGAGCCGACGAGGGTGCCGGTGCCGCAAGAGGGCACCGCGGTCTCGATCTGGCCATTCGGTACACCATGCGCCGAATCGACGAGGGACGCTTGCCAGAGCGGCTGACACGGCGAACTATTGCTGTCGGCATCGAACGCATAGACGCTGTTGTGTTGAGTCGCCACGACCACAACGTTGTGTATGCCATTGTTTGGGAGGGTGACATTGGCAACCCACAGTGGCTGAGCGTAGATCGCGCCGTCCACGGCGCAGGAGAAACGCTTTCCGAATGTACTCGCGCTGACCGTGGTGGGGGACAGTGCATACTCGTGAGTGTTTGCACCGGAACGACTGGCGTCGTTGTGATAGGTGGCCACCGCCGTCAGATCCGTCACACCGACTGTCGAAGACGCCTTCACGGCATTCGATGACGCACTGCTTGCCGAGACGATGTAGGTGCCGGGGCTGTTCGCGGGGGGCGTGTAGGTGACCGCCACGCCGGACGCGGAACTCGCGGCCGAAAATGTGCCGCAGCCACTTCCACTGCAGCGTGGCCCCGCTGCACTCCAGATGACCCCCGCGGGGTCAGTGGTCGTTGCCGTCACGCTCACCGATTGATTGACGAGGATCCCGACACCCCTCGGACTGACCGAGACCGAGGGCGAGGGCGAGGGCGACGTGATTGTCACGGTCGCCGTCGAACGCTTGGTGGCGTCCGCTGCGGCTGTCGCGGTGATGGTGACGGTGCCGCCAGTGGACACGGCACTCGGTGCCGTGTACAGCCCCGAACTGGAAATGGTGCCTGCGCTTGCCGACCAGTTGACCGTGGTATTGGCACTGCCTGTGACCGTCGCGGCAAACTGCTGCGTCGCCCCCGTGAGCAACGCAGCGGTCGCCGGTGTCACGGACGAGATCGCGGTCGTCGTCGACACAACCAGCGTGAAGGCGCGTTGTGCCTGACTGGTCGGTTTGCTCGAATCCGTCACCTGGACAGTGATGACACTCGTCCCAGCCGAACTCGGCGTACCGCTGATCGTGCCGGCGCTCGAGAGAGACAACCCCGCCGGTAACGAGCCGGCCGTGACGGACCATCGGTAAGGAGACTTACCGCCGGACGCCGTCAGTTTGGTGGTGTAGCTCGCGCCGACCGTGGCGCTCTGAAGCGGACTGGTCGTCGAGATACTGAGCGTAGCGGCTGACGCCGCCATGGCGCTCAAGAAACACAAGGCAACCGCGGACCACCATCGAACAAAGGAGCGAGTCATTCATGCATTCCGGTGTGGCGAAAAACGATCGCGTCGGATTCTAGCCGGAAAGCATCTTTGCTGCGGTCTCGAGAACTCAATGCCCTCGCGTTATGTCAGATCGGCTCAACGATGACGGCACGGTGACGCGCGGTCGCGACCGATGACACGCGCGGCACGGTCCCGGACCAGGACGCTGCGCCGGTGGGTGCGGTTCACGCCGGTACCTCGCCGGCAACCGTGGTGCGATAAAGCTCCCGACGCTGGCCCGGATAATCGTTGAAGGCCTGATGCACGCAGAGCCGGTTGTCCCAGATCGCGAGCGTCCCCGGTGTCCAACGCAGTCGACAGGTGAAGGCATGCTGCACGAGGTGTTCGGCGAGATAGCCGAGCAACGGCGCCGATTCCTCGGTCGACATCCCCTCAATGCCGATCGCATAAGCGCCATCGACATACAACGCCTTTTCGCCAGTCACCGGATGAGTACGCACCATCGGGTGAGCACGGCCGTCGATCTTGCGTTGAAGGCTGTCCGGCAAGTCGTTGAGACGTGCGGTGGCGGCGAGCCGACCGATCGGACTGTCGCTCACCTCAACGGCCTCCTGCGCCGAGCGCAGCACATCCCGGAGCGAGAAGTGCACGCGCAAGTCTGCGATCATGCGTCGGTACGCCTCACTTAGTGACGCATAGGCAAGCGCCGAATTTGCGAATATCGTGTCACCCCCGTAGGCGGGAACCTCCACCGCATACAAGAGCGTGAGGGCAGGGGGCTTCGGGAGGAACGGTGAATCCGTGTGCCAGCCTTCGCCGAACACCATTCGGGATCGGTCATCGGCCTCCTTGATGAGCGGATGCACGTTGCGAAACCCCGGGACACCCGCCGTGTAGGCATCCTCGGCGAAGTCGCCGAAGCGCGCACTGAACGCCTCGTGGTCGTCATGTGTCAGCGCCTGATCGCGAAAATAGAGCATTTTGTGCCGATAAAGCGCGCCCCGGAGCTCCTCAAACGCGGCGGCGTCCAGTGCCGTCACACGCACGCCGCGGACTTCCGCGCCCATGGCCGCCGCGAGCGGCCGCACCTCGAGGTGCCGGTAGTCCCGCGCATGGTTGTCAAAGTGCCCGGTCGGATGAAGTCGCATGTCGGCCTCCAAGGATCACACCGCTGACCGACGGCTTGGTCGGCCCCGCGGCCCCATGTTAGCGCGTCCGCCATGGGCTATTCGTCGCTCCGGGCAGTTTGAATCAACCGGGCTCGCGCTAGGAGGGGTCTAAGCGGCGTTCACCGCCCTCTTCGGAGACGCTTCGGCGTACACTTGCGTGGCGCCCGAGAACAGGCGCAAGCAACAGAATCTCGTCGTTCCTTTGCAGATGGACTGAACGGTGCGACGGCGCACGTCACGGGAGGCAGCGAATGACCTGGTGGGCATGGATGATTGGCGGCGCGATCTTACTGGGTGCCGAACTCACGCTGGTCGACGCGCAATTTTATCTGGTGTTCGTAGGCGGGGCGTGCTGGCTGTCAGCGCTGGCGATGGCGCTATGGCCACTGGTGCCAAGCTGGGTGCAGTGGGCGGTATTCGGCGCCGCCAACCTCGTGCTGCTGGTGGGGTTTCGGGACCGGGTGTATCGCAGGCTGCGCGCGAAGTTGCCCGAGGTCGCGGTCGGGCCCTCGAGCACCCTCGTCCGTGTTCCGCACACGTTGGCGGCCGGTGCCAGTTGTCTCGTCGAGTATGCCGGCAGTCACTGGACCGCCCGCAACGAAGGCCCGGTGACCATTCCTGCCGACACCGACGCGCAACTCATCCGTATCGAGGGCCTGATACTGATCGTCAGGGCACCGTAACGTTAGTCACGCAAGGACTGCTTCATGGAACTTTCTGCTGTTTTCATCGTACTGACTATTCTGATTGTGGTGGTGATCGCACGGACGGCCGTGGTCGTGCCCCAACAAAGCGCCTTCGTGGTCGAAAGCCTCGGCAAGTACAGTCGCACGCTACATGCGGGCTTTCATATCCTCATGCCGTTCGTGGAGCGAGTGGCCTATAGGCACAACCTGAAAGAGCAGGCTGCGGACGTCGCCGAACAGGTGTGCATCACCCGCGACAACGTCCAGGTGGCGGTGGATGCGGTTCTCTATATGCAGGTGCTCGATCCGCATTTGGCTTCCTACGGCATCACCAATTACGCGTTCGCCATCGGGCAGCTCGCGCAAACGACGCTTCGTAGCGAAATCGGCAAGATCGAACTCGACAAGACCTTTGAGGCGCGCGGCACCATCAACGCCAATGTGGTCAACGAACTCGACAAGGCATCCACGGCCTGGGGCATCAAGGTGATGCGCTACGAGATCAAGAACATCACGCCGCCGAAGGACGTGCTGCAGGCGATGGAGAAGCAGATGCGCGCGGAGCGTGAGAAGCGCGCGGTGATCCTCACCTCAGAAGGCGAGCGCGACGCCAAGATCAATCAGGCCGAGGGCGACAAGCAGCGCGTGATCAAGGCCTCGGAAGCCTCCAAACAGCAGCAGATCAACGAGGCGCAAGGTCAGGCCGAGGCGATTCTGGCCGTCGCGACCGCCACTGCCGAGGGCCTGACTCGCGTGGGCTCGGCCATTGGCGGTCCCGGCGGTCCCGAGGCGATGCAGCTACGAATTGGCGAGGAGTACGTGCGCCAGTTCGGGAAAATGGCGAAGGAAAGCACGACGCTGGTCATTCCCGCGGAACTGTCCAATCTTGCCGCAATGGTCAAGACCGCGACCAGCATCATCAAGAAGGACTGACCGCAGCGTCGGGCGGGGTCGACGACCCCGCCAACCTGGCTCACTTCTGGGGACGATAGACCTTCCAGAACTCGGCCGCGGCTTCGATGTTCTTCCAGATCTGCGTCCTGAATACCGCATCATCGAACACCGTCGGCCATTGCGGCCCTTGGGGTCGCACCTGGCTTCGGATCAGGTGCAGGTTCTTGAAGCCGTAGATGAAGTCATCCTCGATGGTGACCTGCTCCACGTGCTCAAAGTTATGCGGGTGGGAGGGCGTTTCCAGGAAATCGTAGATCCTGGCGAGCGTCTCGGCCGGTCGATGAGTGAGATCGACATAGTCGACGAAATGCATACGATCCTTCCAGCCGCGCGTCACCGCATCACGGATCGCGTTGAAGGCGCGACCCACCGGCTGTCCGTCATCGATGAAGGTCTCCACCCGGCCCAAGGCTGTCTTGAACTTGAGCGCCAAGGCTGATTCCTGATGGATCTGACCCAACTCGGAGGTTTTACGATAAAGGCGCTCGAACGATGCAACGGTATCCCGGAGGTCGCGCACCGTGACGATAATCTTGATCTTGTCACGACCCCCGAGCAGTGCCGAGGCCATCTCCAGGAACTCCATCCAGTAGCGATTCTTGTCGATGCAGATCGGTCGATCCGTGTGCGAAAAATACGCGTGCAGCATCGAGCGCAACACGCTCGCCTTGATCTGCTCGTTGAGGCGACGGTCGGCCGCCTGGAACGCATCGTTCTTGTCCCAGTGATTACGCACCTGCACCAGCATGTCGACGATCCCAGAGGTCGGCGTCACATAGACTTTTGGGTTCTGCGCGAGGATGTTTGCGAGCAAGGTCGAGCCGCTGCGAGGCAAACCGGCGAGAAAGTAGATCGACTTGGTCATGGCAGGTGGATCTCGGAGCAGGTGATCGTGAATGGGCGAGGGTGATCGGTCCGATCCTAGCCGCTCGGCCCGTGCCGTACTGAGAGCGCCCACCCATAATGGTGAGCCGTCGAGTCGAACAGCGTCCCCATGGCAGCGGTCGCGAGACTGGCCAGCACGACAGCCCCTCGGCGATACTGGTCGGACGATGAGCGGGTGCGGTCGTCGTTGGGAGCCGCGGGTAGCGTCGCCACCAAAGTCCGCTTGGATGGGTTGCGTTAATCTATAAACGAGTTAACTATTTATGAACAAAATACTGATTTCATTGGCTCTTACGGCGCTCGCCGTGACGCTACACAGCCCTGCCGATGCGAGCCCGGGCCCCCACCCAGCGGGGGTACCCAGCGCCCCGGCCATGCCGCGAGATGTGCCATTTCCGGGAACGATCGAGCTCGCCGTCGATGCACGCGATACCCAAAAGCGCATCGTGCACGTTCACGAAGTGATCACCCAGGTCTCGACCGGAACGACGCTGGTCTACCCCAAGTGGCTCCCCGGGACCCATTCCCCGGAAGGTCCCATCCATCGCGTTGCGGGGCTCAAGTTCGCGGTCAACGGCAAGGCGATACCCTGGCAGCGAGACCCCCTCGACGCCTACCAGTTCCACCTGCCACTGCCGGTGGGCGCCAGCACCGTGACCGTCGATTTCGACTACCTGTCACCGACCAGCGATCGCATCGGCGGGCGCGAACTCAGCCCGGATGCCGGCATGCTCGAGTGGAACGCCCTCGTGCTGTACCCACTCGGACACTACACCCGTCAGATCACCGCGTCCGCCACCGTGCGGCTCCCCGAAGGATGGCAGGCCGCCACCGCGCTTGAGTCTGTGTCAAGTGATGCCGACGGCACGCGCTACAAAGCCGTGCCGCTCGAGACGTTGATCGATAGCCCGATCTACGCCGGTCGACACGCACGCCGCATCGATCTCGACCCAGAGGGTGTGGCGCCTGTGCATCTCAACCTCTTTGCCGATCGAGCCGATCAACTGGCAGCGACGGACGCACAGCTCGCGCCACACCGTGCCCTGGTGCAACAGGCCTACAAACTCTATGGCGCGCATCACTACGACCACTATGACTTTCTGATGTCCATCAGTGAGGAACTCCATGGACAGGGGCTCGAGCATCACCGCTCGAGCGAAGATGGCGTCGATCTCGGCTACTTCACCGAGTGGAACAAGAACGTCGATGTCAGAGATCTCCTGCCGCATGAGTTCACGCATTCGTGGAACGGTAAGTTCCGACGGCCCGCCGACCTCTGGACGCCGGACTATCAGGTGCCGATGCAAGACAGCCTCCTCTGGGTCTACGAAGGTCAGACCCAGTACTGGGGACAAGTCCTGACGGCGCGCTCGGGGCTTTGGAGTGCGGCCGAGGCGCGCGATGAACTCGCGCTCACCGCGGCTTATTACGATCATCAGTCCGGTCGTGAATGGCGCCCGCTGCAGGACACTACCAACGACGAGATCATCAATCCCCGCCGCCCGATGGGCTGGACCGACTGGCAGCGATTCGAGGACTACTACTCGGAGGGCCAGTTGATCTGGCTGGACGCCGACACGTTGATTCGCGAGCGCTCCGGGGGCAAGCGATCGCTGGATGATTTCGCGAAGGCGTTTTTCGGCATCAACGACGGAAGCTTCGTGCCGGTGACGTACACCTTCAGCGACGTGGTGGCCACGCTCAACAAGATCGAAGCCTATGACTGGGCCAGCTTTCTCAGAACACGGCTGGATGGCGTTCAGCAGCGGGCACCGCTCGATGGCATCACCCGCGGTGGCTATCGGCTGGTCTACACCACCGAGCCGAACCCGATTCAGAAGGCATCGGATGCCAACCGCAAGCAGGCGTCCTTCGACTTCTCGCTGGGTCTCGTGGTGAATGACAAGGGCGGCATCACCTCGGTGTCCTGGCACAGTCCGGCCTTCAAGGCAGGCCTGACGGAAGGTATGGCGATCGTCGCAGTCGATCAGCGCGGCTATTCTGCAGAGCGTCTCGCCGACGCAGTGCGTGCGGCACAGGCCACCCATCAGCCCGTGACGCTGATCGTCCGTAGCGACGATCGCTATCAAGGGGTTGAGATCCCGTACTTCGACGGACTGCGCTATCCACACCTCGAGCGTAATCCCGACGTCCCGGCGAGGCTCGATGACATTCTGAGGCCACGGCCATGACCGACCCTATGGGTGATCACCTGCCCATGCTCGCGGTGGATCCGATGATGGGCTGGGTCATGGCGCTCGCCTTCTCGATCTTCTTCGCCACCGCCGCACGTCATAAATGGCGCGATCCGGTACGCCTCGCGGCGATTGTCGCGCGCTACAGGCTACTGCCCTCGTGGGCCAGCAAGCCTGTGGGACTCATCGTCACCGTGCTCGAGACCGTCGTTTCGCTGGGCCTCTTGTACGTACCGACACGTGCCATGGCAGGCTTTGCCGGCGCGCTGCTACTGATGATGTATGCCGTCGCGATGAGCATCAATCTGCGACGGGGCCGAACGGACCTCGACTGCGGGTGCACCGGACCCCGCGAACGACGTCCCATCGCCCGTTGGATGGTGGTTCGCAACCTGCTGCTCGCGCCGAGCCTCGGCCTCCTGTGCTTGCCGTTGGGTCCACGTGCGCTCGAGACCGTCGACGCGCTGAGCGTCGTGGGTGGCGTCGGCGTTCTGCTGATGCTCTATGCCGCGACAGATCGCCTCTACAGCCGTATCCTGCCGGCTCTACGACTCCTCGAGGCATCCTGATGAACGCACTGGCGTGGTCGAACCTGCTGCTTTGGCTTCTGGTACTCGCTCTGTCTGCGGTCGTGCTGGCGCTGATGCGACAGATCGGGGTGTTGCACGAGCGCATCGCGCCGGTGGGGGCACTGATGCTCGCCAAGGGGCTCAAGGTGGGCGAGCGCGCGCCCGAGCTTGAGGTCGAGGACCTGACAGGACAACGCCTGCACGTCGGTGGCCAACGCAACGACCGTCGCAGTCTGCTGCTGATGTTCGTCTCACCGACCTGTCCGGTCTGCAAATCGCTGCTGCCGATGCTCAAGTCCAGCCGACGAGCGGAGGAGGCGCGACTCGAGATCATGCTGGCGAGCGACGGTGACCGCGCCGAACAACTGGCGTACGTGCACGAGCAGGGCCTCGAGGAGTTCCGCTATCTGCTGTCGGCACCCCTTGGGATAGCCTATCAGGTGAGTCGGCTCCCTTTTGCGGCACTGATCGACGAATCGGGTGTACTTCGCGCCCGTGGGCTGATCAATTCGCGCGAGCATCTGGAGAGCCTGTTCGAGGCCGAGCGACTCGGCGTGGCGAGCCTGCAAGACTATCTCGAGCGCTAATCCTCAACGGCCATCACGGCTCAATAGCGCTCCGGCGCCGCCTCTGCGGCGGGCAAGCCGAGCGCCTCGAACACGGCCATACGGCTTGCGACCACCGACGCCATCGGCTCCGCCCGGGCAAGGTGCAATTCGGCGGCGGTGAACGGCACCTGCGAGGCGCTGGCCGCGGTAAACGCGCTCACACACCAATTGAGTACGCCTGCAAGGCCGGAGTCCGATAACGCCGAATTGGCGACCCCAGGCACGTGCGTCACGAAGGCGCGGCCGGCGGGACTCGGCAGCAGCAGGGGCAGGGAGCGGCTCAATGCCGGGACGCGCCCGATGGCGCCTTGCCCGTCGAGTCCATGACAGCCCGCGCAGAACAAGACGTAATTCTGATGGGGATCGTGCGTCTCGGGACGCTCGAGCGCCGCGACGTGCTGACCGAGACCGAAGCCCACGGCGAGGGCTACGAGCGTCGGGAGCCGGCCGAGCGTCACGGCGCCAGTGTCCCGATGGCGAGGGCCCGGTGGGCGTGGACCGCGGCGCCGTCCAGGCTCCGACTGCGTTCATCACCGATCTCGCCCGCACCGAAGGGTGTCGCCGTCTGATTGCCGCCCACGGTCGCGACCAGGTAATTAAGAAGCAAGCTTAGATCATCGTCATTAAGCTTTGAAAATAATGGCATTTTAAAATTATACCGCCGGTCATCCACGGTGATCTCACCGAACATGCCGTAAAGCAGCGTCCAGATCAGCTGACGACGCCCCTCCGACGTGTTGGCGAGACGCGCCGGGGTGGTGGTCAACGGTGGGGCAAGCCCCGGGGTACCAACGCCTGCGGCGCGGTGACAAACCACACAATGGGTTTGGAAAAGCGCCACGCCCTCAGGCGCTTCGGACGCCTGCAGGGGCGTACTGCCGAGCGCGAGCAGCAACAGAGCGCTCGCCAGAATGCTCTGGCACGTGCGGCCTCTCACTCGCCCGCAACCCCCAGAAGCACCGAGATCGAACAGTGGTAGTTGGGATTGTTGTTCGCCATGCACCAGTTGACGTCGTTGTTGAGCGACAGCCGATACATGGGTTTTTCACCCTCGTTCCGGTTGCAGTTGCAATTGCCGCAGGTGGTCTTGCCACAACAGTCGTTGTACGACACGACGTAGTCGCGTCCATCCACCGGGTTGTGGCAGGTCCCGATCCAGGTGATAGGCGAGGGCTGTGTGCCGGGAGGACAACTGGAGGAGGTGCCACCGCAGCAGGAACACAGAAAACCATCGATCGCGCAGTACTTCCAGTAATCGCAGCTCGTGGGGTCATCCGAAGGCTTCGGCGCTTCAGACGCTTCGGCCACCGCCCCACGGCTCACGGGCAGTAGTGGGATCAGGCTCGCTCCGGTGAGCGTTGCACCGAAAAGCCCCAGAAAGCCTCGACGCGAGGTCCGACTGGCGAGTCCGCGGCTACCACGCTCGATCCAGCGATCGATGCGGCTTTGCATCGTTACGGGTTGATCAGATACCACGGTGATTGCCCCAGTTTGGCTTCGGCGTAGAGCACTCGGCCCGTTTCAGGATCGAGTGTCAGGAGAGAGGAGTTCTCGGTAGTGACGAACAGCAGTGGATGCGCATCCTGCGTGGGCTGCACCGCCACCGCACCGCCGTACTTGCGGACATCGATCTTGAATCGCGCGAGGCGACGATGCGTCTTCATGTCGAGCGCCCACACCTCGGTGCCGGCGACCTTGTGCGAACCCGGACCACCCTTGTGCATCACAAGATACAGTCGTCCTTGGGCAATCTGCAGTCCCGCCTGCTGGGCACCACCCGGCCGCCATTGACCCCGCTCACTGCCCGCCACCGCGGACCAGACGGGCTTGAAGGCCACGGCACTGCCACTCAGGTCCACTTCGTGCACATCGCCAAGGAAGGACAAGAACAGCGCGCCATCGGCGGTCTTCATCGACTGCACGAAGACCGGATCGGAATCGATGTCGAAGAACTTCTCGGAGAAGCCGCGGGACACCTCACGACCTTGGTCGTCCAGCGTCACCGACAGCAGCTTGCCCGTCTCGCAGATCGCACTCACCCGACGGCTGAGCGAGGGAATGGCCATCACGCAGCCATCCGTATCGATGTCGGCGAGCACCTTGCGAGCGGCGACGTCGATCACCGAAATCGACGCCGCGGGCGACAAGTTGGTGCTGTACAGAAAACGTTGGTCGGCGCTGTACGACAGGCCAAAGGTCACCGGCGGGCCCTGCGCGCGCTTCGGCGGCAGCAGCACCTCACCGGTGAAATCCAGCGTACGGGTATCGGTGAACTCCACCACGTCGACACGCTCGCCGTGCCAGCCGCGCGACCAATAGTTGGTCGACACCGCCATCGTGTGATGATCGGGTGACAGCGCGAACAAGCCGTAATAGCCGCTGTCGATTTGCCCTAGATTACGGTGATGGTCACCGTCGTAAAGGAACAAGCGCGAATCGGTGCCGTTGTAGAGCGCCTCGTCGAACACCCAGATCCAATGGGGCGACGCTTCCGGCAAGCGCTCGACCGACAAGGTTTCGACCGGCAACGGCGGCGGGAGCGCGTGAGTCGCGAGACCGAGACTCATCAGCAGGAGGAGGGCGACAGCGCGGGCCGAAGACGTCAGACGCATGGGATTAGCCTTCCATCAATCAAGCCCGAGTATGCCACAAGCGACCGCAGGCCGGGCCGAAGCCCGGTACTCAGCCGGCGAGCGCCGCCTCAAGCTTCGGCAGCACCTCGAACAGATCGCCGACGAGACCGAAGTCGGCCACCTCGAAGATCGGCGCCTCGGCATCTTTGTTGATCGCAACGATCGTCTTGGCATCCTTGATGCCGGTCAGATGCTGGATGGCGCCCGAGATACCCACCGCGACATAAAGGTCCGGCGCGATGATCTTGCCCGTCTGGCCGACCTGCAGCTCATTGGCCGCGTAGCCGGCATCGACGGCGGCGCGCGATGCTCCCACGGCTGCGCCCATCTTCTCCGCAAGACTGAAAATCAGCTGGAAGTTGTCTTTGCTGGCCAGTGCACGACCACCGGACACCACCTTTGCCGCCGAGGTCAGCTCCGGACGATCCGACTTCGCCGCCTGTACCGACACGAAGCGTGTGTGGCTTGGCAACGCGACCTCGACCGTCACCGCCTCGACACTGGCAGCACCACCCGTGGCCGCCGCATCGAAGGACGCGGTGCGCACCGTGGCGACCACGATGCGATCCGAGGGCGCCTCGAGCGTCACGAGAGCATTACCGGCGTAGGTTGGCCGCTTGAACTTGTGGGCACCCTCGACCGCCATGCAATCGGAAATCTGCGGCACCCCGAGGAGCGCGGCCACACGCGGCATCAGATCCTTGCCGAACGTCGTCGACGCCCCGAAGACATGCGTGTAACCGGCAGCAAGCTTGACAACCTGCGGGGCAAGGATCGCCGCGAGCGCCTGCCCATTGTGGGGAGCGGCGACCGTGATCACGCGGCTGACGCCCTTAAGCGCCGCAGCCTGCGTGGCCACCGCTGCGGGATCGGCGGCAAACACCACCACAGTGATCTCACCACCGGGGATCTGTGCCGCGCAGGTCACCGAGCGCGCAGTGGCCTGGGCGAGCTTCTCGCCATCATGTTCGGCAATGACCAGTATCTTGCTCATCAGACGAGTCCCTTTTTCTTGAGGGCATCGACGAGTTCGCCGACGTCCTTCACCATCACACCCTTGGCCCGCGGCTTGGGAGCCTCGGTCAGCACCGGCTTGAGACCGAGCGCCGTGTCGACGCCGAGGCTTGCAATCTCGATCACGTCGAGCGGCTTCTTCTTCGCCTTCATGATGTCCGGCAACTTCACGTAGCGCGGCTCATTGAGCCTAAGGTCCGCACTGATCACCGCGGGCAGATCGACCTCGATGGTTTCAAGGCCGGCGTCGACTTCCCGAAGAATGACGAGGGTATTGCCCTTGATCTCCACCTTCGAGCAGAACGTCGCCTGCGCCTTGTCCCAAAGCGCCGCGAGCATGGGGCCGGTCTGCGCGCTGTCGTCGTCGATCGCCTGCTTGCCGACGATTACCAGATCAGGCTGCTCCTTCTTGACGATCTCAAGCATCAGCCTCGCCGCAGTCAGCGGCTCGATCGGCTGATCGGTCTTGACCAGAATGGCGCGATCAGCGCCCATCGCGAGCGCCGTGCGAAGCTGCTGCTGCGCATCGTCGGGTCCGATACTGACGGCGACCACTTCGGTCGCCTCGCCGCGCTCGCGTATGCGAAGCGCTTCCTCGAGCGCGATCTCGTCAAACGGGTTGACGCTCATCTTGACGCCTTCGGTCGCCACACCCGAGCCATCGGGCTTCACCCGGACCCGGACGTTGTAGTCGACGACGCGCTTGATACCCACCAGAATCTTCTGCATGCCCAAGGCTCCAGAGACACCACTTTTTTGCGATGCGGCACGCTATGCAAAAGCCATGCGGGTGTCAATGACTGTACTGCACACAGCCCCGCGACAGCGGCGGCGGCCATCGGACCTTTTTATGCTGCACCGCAACTTTACCGTACTATGACAGGGTGGTAGGTTGCCGTCCCCAGAGCACTGATCCGCGGTCTGGCAACAGGTCACGCGGGCGCCGAGGGGGGAACCATCGACCCGCAGAGGTTGAAGGACTCGATCACAAAAGCGGCCCATGGCCGCTTTTTTTTATTCGGCTTTTATCGGGCCGGCCGACAAAACGCCATCCCCAGACGTCCCTCGGCGCGTTAGGCTAGTCGCTCGCACCGGGACATTTGGGATCCCATGGCACGAGCGCCATTTCGCCGCCTGATCGGTACGGTGGTGACGACCTGGGTCGTCGTCACGCTGGCCTTTGTGATGGTTCGCTGGGCGCCGGGCGGGCCCTTCGACCGTGAGCAAGCGCTCGCGCCGCTCGTGCAGGCCAACCTCGAGCGGGCGTACGGTCTCGACCAGCCGGTGTGGTCACAATATCTGGCATTCCTCGGGCAGCTCGCCCACGGCAACCTCGGTCGTTCCCTGAGCCATCCAGATTTTTCGGTCAACGAGTTGCTGTCACTCGGCCTGCCGATCAGCGTGGAACTCGGTGCCCTGGCCTTGCTGGTGGTGCTCGTGACGGCGTTGCCACTGGGGATTCTGGCGGCAACGCAGGCGGGCCGCGCCTTCGATCGCGGCCTCGCGCTGCTCAGCGCCGTCGGCATGGCGATGCCGGCCTACGTGCTCGCACCCTGCCTGATCCTGGTCTGGGCGGTCCACTGGCACGCCTTGCCCGCCGGTGGCTGGAATGCCGGCGATCTCAGCTGTCGAGTCTTGCCGGTGCTGTCACTGGCACTGCCGGTGGCAGCGCCGTTGACGCGCGTGGTCCGGGTGAGCGTGCTCACGGCGTGGTCGCTGCCACACGTGGTTGCCGCGCGCGGTAAAGGGCTCAGCGAAGCCCGCATTCTACGGCATCACGTGTTGCCGCTGGCACTGTCACCCGTACTGAGCGCCTTGCGGCCATCGATCGCGGCGCTACTCACCGGATCGCTGGTGGTCGAGACCATCTTTGGTCTCCCGGGAATGGGTCGCTACTTGGTCGAGGGCGCCCTGAACCGCGACTATCCCTTGCTGGTTGGCAAGGCCCTGGTGTTCAGCCTGCTCGTACTCGCGAGCAACCAGCTGATCGATCTGCTGCAACTCGCCCTGGATCCCAGACGTCGCAGGTCAAGCTCGTGATCGCGGCGCGCAAGGTGCGTCGGCCACTCACCCTGCTCCTGATCCTTGTGGGCGTCGCGATGATCGGTGGTCTGGTGAGCCCGTGGGCACCCGAGCAGATCGACTGGGAACACATCACGATGGCTCCAGGCACGGCCGGTCACCATTGGTTTGGCACCGATCGCCTCGGTCGCGATCTATGGGCCCGGCTGTGCGCGGGACTCCGCTTGTCGCTCGTCACGACGCTCGTCGCGAGTGCGATCAGCGTCGCGCTCGGCACGACCGTCGGCCTGATCGCGGGTTACGCTCGGCGGGGAGTCGATGAGCTCCTGATGCACCTGGTCGATGGACTGTATGCGCTTCCTTACGTGCTGCTCGTGATCATCGTGACGACACGCGTCGGCACCGGACCCGGGTCGCTCGCACTCGCCATGGCCACCATCGGGTGGCTGCCGTTGGCGCGCGCCACCCGTGACGAGACTCGTCGGCTCCGGTCGGCGCCCTTCATCGAGGCCGCGATCGTGATGGGTCTGCCACCGTGGACGATTCTGAGCCGTCATCTCCTGCCAAACTTGGGCGGACTGCTCCTCGTTCAGACGGCACTGCTCGCGCCGCAGTTCATCCTGCTCGAGAGCTTCCTGTCCTTTTTGGGTTTGGGCATGACGGAACCCGCCGCGAGCCTAGGCAATCTCCTGAGCCAGGGCGCGCAGTCGCTCGAAGTGGCCCCCTGGCTCGAGCTGCTGCCAGCGAGCACGCTGGTGCTGCTCGTGGCAAGCCTGATGCGTCTCGGTGAAGCGTATCGTGATGACCATGACGCCGCAGCCGCCTGAGCCGTTGCTCGAGGTAAGCCACTTCAGCCTGCGCCTGCCTGCACCGGAGCGCGAGCTTACTGTCATCGATTCGCTTGATCTTTCCGTCAACCGCGGAGAGCGACTCGCCCTGGTGGGCGCCTCGGGCGCGGGCAAGAGCCAACTCGCCCTTGCCATCGCCGCCTTGTCGCCGGCCGAGGCGCGCTGCCAGGGCTCGATACGCTTCGAGGGACAAGCCTTGACCGGCGCGCCGGCGCATCAACTTCGCGCGCTGCGCGGTGCGCGCATCGGACTCATTCACCAACAGCCCACGCTGGCACTCGCGCCCCACCTCACGATAGGACGACAACTCATGGAGGTGCTCTACGCCCACGGCCGCGCGCGTCCGGCGACCGCCCGCAGCGCGGCCATCGACCGTCTGGAGAGCGTCGGCATGCCGGATCCCGCCGCGATGCTGGAGCGCTACCCACACGAACTCTCCGGGGGGCTGCTGCAACGGGCCATGATCGCGATCGCCCTGATGGGTAACCCGTCGCTACTGATTGCCGACGAGCCCACGAGCGGACTGGATCCGTCCGTGCAGGCCACGGTGCTGACGCTTCTCGATCGGTTGTGTCGCAGCGAAGGACTCGGACTGATCTTCATCACCCACGATCTTAGTGTGGCCGCCGCGCTTTGCGAGCGCATCGCCGTGATGGATGCCGGTCGCATTGTCGAGACCGGCGAGACGGCGACCGTACTTCGGCAACCACAGCAGGCGTGCACGCGGCGCTTGATCGCCGCCACTGCGGCCCTCGGCTCGAGAGCACGGCCATGAGCACGCTCCTTGCGGTCGAGGGACTGTCGGTACGCCACGCACAACACCGACGATCGTATCCTGCCGTCGACGCCGTCAGTCTGACGATCGCGTCGGGGGAGTCGGTCGGCCTGATCGGTGAATCCGGCGCCGGAAAATCCACCTTGGCACACGCGATACTGCAACGGGTTCGGACAGAGCAGGGCAGCGTTCGCTTTGCGGGCCGTGAGCTCGCGCGCCTGACTGCCGGTGAGCTGCGCCGTCTGCGCCCGAAGATCCAACTGATCGGACAACAGCCGGCGGCGAGTCTCGATCCGAGGTTCACCGCGCTACAGAGTGTGGCCGAGGCGATCGTGCTGCGCGCACCGCGACAATCACGCGCCGCGGTGCACCTCGAAGCCTTGGGTCGTCTTGCCGACGTCGGCCTCGCCGAGACGCTGTCGGCGCATCGGCCGCACCAACTCTCCGGTGGTCAGTGCCAACGCGTGGCAATCGCGCGCGCGCTGGCCAGTCGACCAGAACTTCTGATCTGCGATGAAATCACGAGCGGCCAGGATGCGTTGAATCGCCTGCAGATTGTCCGGTTGCTGGCGGCGGCCCGTGCCGACAGCGGGATGTCACTGTTGATCATCAGTCACGAGCTTGCCATCCTGCATCAACTGACCGATCGGATCGTCGTGATGCACGAGGGTCGGGTCATCGAGACCGGTTCGACCTCACAGGTGCTCGAAGCGCCGCGCCATCCGAAGACCCGTGCACTGATCGCGGCCGTGCCTACGGCCATCGGCGTGCTGCCGACGCCACCCGACGCCCCCAGGGCAATGCCGGCTGACACCGGCTGCCGATTTCAGTCACAGTGCGCAAGCGCGGTAGCAGTCTGCGCGCGCGCCGTCCCGCCACTCGCATCGGTGGGCACGGACCGGCTCGTCGCGTGCTGGCGCGCCGCGCCATCGGCCGAGGCGGGCGCCTCGGAGGAGACCTTTTGAGCTCGCCCGAACGATCGCTCGGGTATTCTTGGCGGTCACCGTGAACTCTCCCGACACCCCTCTGCAGGCCAACGATCTACCCGACCATCAGCGGGTACTCGACGCCGGCGGCACGATCGTCACCGCCACACAACGACAAGCCGACTATCTCAAGGCGCTGTGGGGCCGAAGCGTTCACGCGGGCGGCGCACAGGTCTGGGACACGCCCCGTATCGTGTCCTACGCCAACTGGCTCGAGCAGTGGCACCGCGAGGACGAGGATCGCTGCGATCTCCTCGAGCGCTGGGCCAGTCTTCGCCTCTGGCAGCGCATCATCGCCGAGAGCCCGGAAAGTGATCTGTTGCTCAGCATCCGCGCAACCGCCGAGGAGGCCGAGCGAACCTATGGCGCCCTGCAGGAAGGCGGCATCACACCCGCCGCCGTGTCGCCGGTCTCCGTGGAAGAGGAGGTCTTCACGCGGTGGGCGCTGGCCTACGAGACACGCACCCGAGAGCTTGGCGTCATCGATCACGCTCGGCTTGCCGGCTGGCTTGCACGCCACGGACGCCGTCACGGCCAACACATCGGCTGGCATGGCTTCGAGACCCTCTCACCGGCCCGGCGTCAGCTACTCGGAGCGCTCACGGCTGCCGAGGGCACGGTGCTCGAACTGACGCCCGACCTGTCGACCGGTGCGATCCGCCGCCTCGAGACGCTCACGCCGGATCAGGAACTCGATGCCATCGTCGACTGGTTGGATGCCCAACGACTGCGCTGTCCCGACGGGCGGTTTGTGGTGATCGTCCCGGACCTCACGGCACGACGGCAGCCGCTCGAACGCCGACTCGCGGCACGCCTTGGCCCCCTCGGACTGCAGCAGGTGCACGTCGGGGCACGCGCCTCACTCGCCGAGTCGGCGATTGTCGACGTCGCGATGATGGTGCTCGAACTCGGCGGCGAGTCCATCGACCTCACCCGCTTTGGCCAACTGCTGCGCTCGCCGTATCTCGAGGCATCGGAACCCTTGCGCCAGCAACGGACTCGTCTCGATCTTGAGCTCCGTCGTCACCTGAGCGCTCGCATCGACCTGACCCGTCCGCTACCGACGCTGAGTTCATCGCGCTTCGATGACCCGGCACTGAAGACATTGCTGGCTGCAGCACAGGCGGCGTTCGAGGCCGCCGGCAAGCTGCCGGCGGGCGAGTGGGCGGATCGCATGCAGCAACTGCTGCGCCAATCCGGTTGGCCCAAAGGACGCACGCTGCAACCGCACGACTATCAGTGCGCGCGTGCGTTCACCGAAGCGCTCGCCAAATTTGGGCGCCTGTCGCATCTGCTGCCGCCCATGTCGGGCGCCCATGCACTCTCGGAGTTACGCGCACTGATCGCCGAGTCCTCCGCACCCACGGGCCCCTTGGATCCACACATTTGGATTCTCGACCGGCTGGAAGATCCGGGACTACCGTGTGATGGTCTTTGGGTCGCCGGCCTCACCAGCGATCGCTTTCCGAAAGCGCCCACGCCACTGGCATTTCTGTCGATCGGCACGCAGCGACGTGCTGGCGTCCCCGGCGTATTTTCGGAACAAGCGCTCGGTGAAGCCACGCGGCTTCTCGAGCGCTGGTCACGCCTGACGCGCGAGCTTGTGTTGAGCGTGGCGCGCCAGGCCGATGAGGAGACCTCGTCCGCCTCGGCCCTCATCGGCCCCTTCACGCCCTGGGTGCCGACGCACGATGTAGCGGCATCGCCAAGATGTCTGCTGCCCCTCGAGACCGTGGTCGATCCTGGCCTTGCGCCGCTACCGGCCGGTACGCCGTTGGCGCAGGGCGCACGCTTGGTCGAGCTCCAGCAGGCATGTCCGTTTCGCGCGACGGGTGAAGTTCGCCTGAAGGCGCACGCACTGTCACCGCCGCGTGATGAGTTGTCACCACAGCTGCGTGGCGAGTTCGCGCACCTTGCGCTCAAGCATTTTTGGCTGGCGATGCGTACACGCGAGCGGCTTGCCGCCCTCGACGAGCCCGCGCGCCGGCAGGCGGTGCGCGCCGCCATCGATCTCGCGGCCACGGGACTTAAGCCCCCCTTGCCCGACGGCGAACTCGCCCGACTCGAGCGGCTGTGGCTCGAGAAGTGCATGCTGCGATTGCTGGTCGAAGAGCTCGAGCGACCCTCGTTCGAAGTCGTGGCCTGTGAGCAAGCGCAGCGGATCACGGTCGCAGGCCATCCGCTCGATGTGCGCATCGACCGGATCGACAGGGTCGGCGACGATACGGTGCTGATCGATTACAAGACCGGCAACGCGCTCAAGCTTCAATGGCAGGACGTCGCCCCAGATCCGGTGCAGCTACCGTTCTATGCGGCCTGGCAGGCCGAACCACCGACGGCGATCGCGCTCGCGATGCTACCGCAGGCCAACAGCGGCTATCGCGGTCTTGCCGGACGCGCGGAGATCTTGCCCAAGCGAGTCGGCACGCTCGAGGCGACGGAGTGGGCGAGCCGTATCGCCTCGTGGCAGGCGCTGACCACACGGCTGATCCTGGAGTACGCCTCCGGTGCCGCGCCGATCGCGCCGCTCGGCGACGCTTGCCAGCACTGCGCGTTGTCCGGGCTCTGCCGGATCGATCATGGGCGGCAGGCAACGGCCGACGGCGCCGGCGACCCGATGCCGACGATCGAGGAGGACGCTTGAACGGTATCGCGACACAGAGCGACTCACCGGCTCGGCAGCAGGCCCTCCGTACCGATCACTCCTACATCGTTCAGGCGCCCGCGGGCTCCGGCAAGACCACGCTGCTGACGCAGCGCTATCTGGCGCTGCTCGCCGAGTGCACACGCCCGGAGGCGGTGATCGCGATCACCTTCACGCAGAAAGCCGCAGCGGAAATGCGACATCGCGTCCTCGATGCGTTGCTGCGGGCCCGTCGCGGTGAGGCACCCCAGCACCCGGCGGATGCGGACACCTTGCGGCTTGCGAGCCGCGCGCTCGCACGCGCCGACGCCGCAGGCTGGCCGATCGACACCCAGCCAAGCCGATTACGCATCCAGACCATCGACGCCCTGCACCGCTGGTTGTCCGAACGGCTGCCGATGCTGTCGCGCACCGGCGTGACGCTGAGCGTCGAGCCGCGCCCGGATGAGCTCTACCTGCTGGCGGCGCAGCGCACGATCCGTGCGATCGATACGCCCGGGCCGCTCGCGGACGCCTTGGCGACGGTACTGGTCCATCTTGAGAATGAGACGGGTCGCTGCCAGCAGCTGCTGGCCGCCATGTTGAAGACCCGCGAACGCTGGTTGCCAAAGATCGCGAGCGGTGTGTTTGCCGATGATCAGGCCTATCGGCAGGACATGGAGGCGCTACTCGGACGTCTCGCGCAACGCGCGCTTGAGGCGCTTGCGGCACGACTGCGAACGCTGGATCTCGCACCGCTCGTGGCGCTTGCGATCGGCGCAGCGCAGCGCCTGCAGACCGAGGGCGAGGCGACCGCTGCGCTCGCCGAGCTCGCACCGGACGCCCAGCCCGGCGATCCCAGCCAACTGCCGGCGTGGCAAACGCTCGGTCGGTTGTTGCTCACGCAGGGGGGCGAATGGCGCCGCCGCATCACCGTCAACGAAGGCTTTCCCGCCAAGCATCCGGACAAGGCGGCCTTCGTCGACTGGATCAACCAGCTCGCGGACGACGATGACTTGCGCGCTCGCCTCGTGGCTGTGATGGAGCTACCGCCGACACGCTATCCGGATGCGGAGTGGGCGGTCGTGCGGGCACTGCACCAGGTGTTGTTGCATGCCGCCAGCGAGCTTCGGGTGGTGTTCGCCGAACGCCGACAAGTGGATTTTGTCGAGATCGCGCAGTCCGCTCGGCTGGCGCTCGGCACGGTGGAGCAACCGACCGACCTCGCCATCACCCTGGATGAGCGTATCGAACACCTGCTGGTCGACGAATTCCAGGACACCTCGAACGCCCAGGTGCAATTACTGCGCGTACTGACTGCGGACTGGAGCGGCGAGGACGGGCGCACCCTGTTCCTGGTGGGCGATCCGATGCAGTCCATCTACGGGTTCCGGGAGGCGAATGTCAGCCGCTTCCTGGCGATCCAGCGTTGCGGCCTCGGACACGTGCCTCTCAAGCCACTCACCTTGACGCAGAACTTTCGCTCGCGCCCGGAA
>Ga0164296_1001759_pt1 | contig 22366 bp, 18 predicted proteins | sample GEODES057metaG_FD_113533 | JGI IMG/M metagenome (GOLD analysis project Ga0164296, IMG submission 113533) | Dystrophic lake water microbial communities from Trout Bog Lake, Wisconsin, USA - GEODES057 metaG | ecosystem: Environmental > Aquatic > Freshwater > Lake | place: USA: Trout Bog Lake...
GGGACGATCACGGTTCAGGGGACATACAAGCAGATCATGGATCATGTTCGGGCTTACAAAAATATGCCGAACTATTTAGCTGTCACTGATGGACTAAGGATTGACGGAACATCTCCCAATCTAACGGGCACATACAGCTTGTCGGTTGTCGGTTTCATCCGAGCCAAGAAGATTGCACCAGCCGTTAATGAAGGCGCTGCTTCAAGTGCAGCCGGTGGTGGTAACCCCGGTATGCCTCCTGGAGGATTTGGCCCAGGCGGAGTTGGACCAGGTGGAGCTGGTGGGCGAGGTGCTCGCGGTGGCGGTCCTAGCGTAGGCAAAGTAAATGGAGGCGCATAAAGAGATGTTTATTCGGAACCTCAATCAGAAATACGCAATGAAGAACAAGCAGAGAACATTGTTGATTTGTGCCCTCGGCCTTATTAGTGCAGCTCTTGTGGGTTGCGGAGGCGGTGGTGGTGGTGCTGCAGCTCAAGCAAGTTCGCCTTCAACGACTCCATCAAGTACTTCGACGGATTACAAGCCGTTGAATGTTGATGCCGGCATTCCTGTCGATAGGTCGACGGATGACAAGCCTTATAAGGCGCTTGTGGCTTCATCGAGTAAATACGGATTCAGGCCTGATCCATTCGCCTTAACTTCTGCAGAAGCAGCTTACGACCATCAACAGAATGCTGAACGTGTTCTGTCAACGATGGGTGGTTTTACTACTGAGTACCAGTTGCCCGAAGAAACAGCCGTTCAAGTTACTCCAGAAGAGCCACAGCCGTATCGTCGCCTTGCCGGTATTATCGTGGGTGATTCTGTTCTCGCGATTCTGGATACCGGAAGTGGTATTCAGATTATTAGACCTGGCATGAAGATTCCCAATACGGAGTGGACAGTAGTGTCCATTGATCAGGACAAGGCAGTACTTCACCGTGATGGTGATATCAGGCCTCATACTGTAACCGTTCGATTGGAGAGCCCACCAGCTGGTGTTGGAAGTGCCACAGGGTTCGGTGGTGCTGGACAATTTGGTGCTCCCGGATCTGGTGCTGGTGCTAGAGGCGGTAGTGGTCCACGCTTAGGTGGTACTGCTGCTGGTGGTGGCGGATCCTCAATGAGCGCTGGTGATTAACGATTTGAAGAACGTAAAGAAAGACAATAATTGGGCCTCCTGTAGGTTCAGAGGTAAAAGAATGAAATCAACGATGAAACTCGCTATGAGTGTTGCCTTCGGGATTTTCCTGGTAGGTGCAATACCGTCGGTTGCCTCGGCTCAGGAGGATATTTCGCAGAAGCAGATCTCTTCCCTGGAGTTGGAGCAAGCCGATGTACGTGAAGCGCTTCGTGCGCTGTTTAAGAATGTTAACGTTTCTTACTCGATTGCCCCTGAAGTCCAGGGACCAATTACAGTAAGTCTCAAGAACGTCACGTTCGAAACCGCCCTTCAGAATGTTCTTCGCCAAGTGGATGCGACTTATCGTATTGAAGCTGGTGTCTATGAGATCGTAAAGAAGGCCGATAATATCTCTGCTAACCAGAAGGATCAGGAAAAGGAGACTCCGAAAACTGATACGAAGATTATCCGACGTATTAAGATTCGATCCGCCGATCCAGCCTTCATTGCGATGATGATTGGTCAAAAAGAAGGGAATCAGAATTACAATATCCCACCCGAGCGCAGCACGTTAATTAATACGAGCCAAGGCGGCGGCGGTGGTGGTCAAGGTGGCTTTGGCGGCGGCGGTGGCGGCGGTCAAGGTGGCTTTGGCGGCGGTGGAATGGGCGGCGGCGGCTTCGGTGGTGGCAGCGGCGGCATGGGCGGCGGCGGCTTCGGCGGTGGCAGTGGCGGCGGTGGTGGCATGGGTGGCGGCGGCGGCCGTGGTGGTTTCGGCGGCTAATTGCTGGGTTTCTAAGAGGATTGAATGAGGATAGAGATGAGTAAAAACTGGGCAAAGATGGCTGCGGTGGCGATTTTCGCCAGCGTCGTCGCGGCTCCAATGTCAATTGCAATGGCTCAGCAGGCCGGCGAAGTTAAGGTTGATCTCAACCTGAAGGACGCCGACATGATGGCAGCGACAAACATCTTGTTCGAAAGAACTGGAATTCAGTTTGTCGTTGAGCCAAGCGCCGTGCCTTATAAGCGCGTTACGCTTAAGCTAGATGCAGTAACAGCCGAAGAAGCTGTACGCTACATCTGCCAGGCTGCTGGTGCATATTCGCGACGTGATGAGAATGGGGTTTTCATTATCAGTCATGACAAGCCGGTCGTAGCACCTGCTGGTCCTGTCGTCACGACCAAGACGCCGAAGATGGTTCGGAAGATCAAGGTTCTGAAGGCTGACGCTCGAGACGTTTATGATGAATTGGTATTAGGTTTACCGTTCGATGTCACTCGTGGTCTGAAGGCGCTTGAGCAGTTCACAAAGCTTGCTCAGCCGGACGAAGTGAACCGTGTTTACGGACCTCAGTTCGATCCCAAGACGCTAACACCGTCCTTCAGCCCAGTTGTACAGGCTTCACCAACGAGCACCTTGCTCAAGGGCGAAAGCGGTTCAGATGTACGACTTCCAGGTACTGAAGGCGCCAACCAGTTTGGTGGCGGCGGTGGTGGCGGCGGTCTTGGTGGCGGCGGCGGTCTCGGTGGCGGCGGTGGCCTCGGTGGCGGCGGCGGTCTTGGTGGCGGCCAGGGTGGCGGCGGTGGCGCTGGCGGCGGCGGAGCTCAGCTTCGTGGTGGTCAGGGTCTCGTTGGAGACAGTATTGACTTCATTAGCTTTGACCCTACCGATAACAGCTTGGTGGTCCGGGGTAACGAAGACGATATCAATCAACTTCAGACCTACATCAATCTCTTTGACGTAGCTCCTCGACAGGTTGAGATCAAAGTAGAGTTCATTACGACTACTGATTCTCTGTCAAAGGACTTCGGCACAGAGTTCCTCTATCAACGCGGCACGATCTATGCTGGTACAACACCTGGAACCTTTGTGAATACATCGGACCCAGTGTTCTTGAACTATGCAACTGGAAATGTCACGGCTCGATTGAGAACATCTCTTGCGCAGGGTAGTGGTAAGGTTGTCAGCGCTCCAATTATTCGAACATTGAATAATCAGCCAGCTACGATCTTCAGCTTCATCGAGACGACAATCTTCGTTAACCAGACTCAGGTCTCTAACGGAACGATTATCACAACCTCGAACCCTTATCCAATCGATGCAAACACGACTCTGTCGGTTGCTCCTCGAATTAACGAAGACAATACGATCACTGTTTACTTGCGACCAACTATTACAAGCATCGTTGGTTTCTCGCAAGGTCCAAACGGCGAACAGGTTCCAAACCGTTCATCGCAGGGAGTTGTAGTTGTAGCGCGTGTCAAGAACAACGAAACGATTGTTCTTGGTGGTTTGAACAACAAGAGCGAAGATGAGAGCGTCAACAAGGTTCCTGTCCTTGCAGATCTCCCGGTTATTGGTCAGTTCTTCAGACTTACCAGCAAGCACCGAACCAACAGTGAACTGTTGATCTTCGTAACACCGAGCATCGTTGATGAGGAAACTACCTCTGGCGGCGGTCCTCAGTAACTTTCCCTAAACGGGAAAACCGGGTGGCGGGATACAATCTATCCTGCCACCTTTTTTTATGGCTCATAGTTGGATATTGCTGGGGATGATGGGAGCGGGGAAGACCTCTGTAGGTCGACAACTCGCTGATCTAACAGGACGAACGTTTGTTGACACGGACCTGCTTCTACAGCAACGGCTGGGACGTCCGATTAGCCAGATTTTCCAAATTTATGGGGAAGAAGCGTTCAGGGATCACGAAACCAGTGTGATTCGAGGTCTTGAGCCTGGGTTGACCATCATATCTACAGGCGGTGGGGCTGTTTTAAGGCCCGATAATTGGGTGGAGTTTCGACGATTGGGGATCACGGTCTACTTGGATGCAACGCTCGATACGCTTTTAGATCGCTTGGCTACCAGTAAGAAAAAGCGTCCCTTGTTACAAGTGGAAAATTGGGAGGATCGGGCAAGAAACCTTCTTGAAAGTCGGTCCGATTTGTATCGACAGGCAGACGTGAAAGTTCCTGTCGACGATGTAGACATCGAATTCGGGGCCAGTAGAGTGCTAAGTGCAATAACGGAATATGAGCGAAATCTCTGTTAAGCATCGGAATGGTAATTATCCGGTCAAGTTCGTTGGCATCGGTGAAGCATTGGCTTCTCTTCCAACTGACATTCGCATTGTTACCGACACGAACGTTTTCGCGGTGTTGTCGGATGTCCTAAAACCTACCGACCATCTTCTCACAGTGCCAGCCGGAGAGCACAGCAAAGCACTTTCTGTCCTTTCCGATATTCTGTCTTGGCTGGCTCAATCGCGCGCTTCACGCAGGACGACGATTGTCGCTTTGGGTGGCGGCGTCATAGGAGACTTGGTCGGGTTTGCTGCTGCCGTATATATGCGTGGTGTGCCGTTTATTCAGGTTCCTACGACTCTGCTCTCTCAAGTGGATTCTTCGGTCGGCGGCAAGGTCGGAATCGATTTGCCTGAAGGTAAGAATCTTGCCGGCGCATTCTATCCACCCAATCAGGTCTACCTAGCGACGCAGTTCTTGAAGTCTTTACCTGAAAGGCAGTTCCGAAATGGGATGGCAGAAGTCTGGAAATATGGATTTATCATGGACGCTGAACTTATTGCTCTCATGTCTCAGAAGGGAGTGACTGTAGAGGATCCGAAACTCGATGAGATCGTTCATCGATGTATTCGCCACAAAGCCAAGGTGGTTGAGGAAGATGAGTTTGAGACGTTGGGGATTCGAGCTACTCTCAATTACGGCCATACCGTGGGTCACGCGATAGAATTTCTCACGGGATACGGCCCCGTCCTTCATGGGGAAGCAATTAGCATTGGAATGGTTGTTGAGGCCAAATTGGGAGAAATACTTGGTATTTCACCCAATGGCACCCTAGGTCAAGTTCGAGACGTATTGCAACAGCAGGGACTGCCGATTTATCACGAATCACTGAGTCAAGGTGATCAGCTTATTAAAGCTATGTATGGCGATAAAAAGGCTGCCAATGGTCGTTTGGCATTTAGTCTCCTAACTGGTTTGGGTTCTTGTCGGCTCATCGAAGGAGTTGATGAATCAGCCGTTCGACAGGCGATGAGGGAAGCATGAGTAAGTTACGATTAATCTTGTCCGGAGCAGTTCTTGCTTTCTTGGTGTTGGGATACGGAGCTAGCCAGTATGCTGCCCTGAATGGTACGGCTGCTCAATATGCATCAGCCATCGACCATTCTCCAATTTCCTGGGTGTCTCTCATCATTTTGATTATCTGCATCGTCTTTGCTTTTAAAAGGGATTCAGGTGCGAATGAACCGTGATCGGCAGGCTACTCAAATCGCGATATGAGTTAGTTGGGCTCATCCAAGATGGGCCAGTCTTTGCGACTTATTCTGCCAGGGACAAAATCCAGGGCCGAGATTTGTCCGTTCGGCTGTTAAAACATCCTTTTTCAGAAGAATCTGATTTTGTCGATCGATTGGTCGCTACAGTTCAGAAGTATTCGATCGTCCAGAGTGCCAACATAGAACGGCTTCACAGTGTGGAAGCCGATCAGGGATTGCCGTTTATTTTGGGTGACCTAACTCGTGGTCCGAGTCTGGCTGATCGAATTAAGAAGCTTGCCCCATTCTCGGTACCGGTGTCGGTCGGCACCACCATGAGCATCTTGCATGCACTGGATAGTGTTCATCGGTGTGGTTTGGTCCACGGTGACTTGAATCCTCAGTATTTGGCAGTTATGGCCGATGGTGACGTTCGACTCCAGATGGCGGGAGTTTGGGAGGCGTATTCAGGCAGTCCGACTGCTGGAATGGTGGTCTTGCCCGGCATGGCACCCTATCTTGCTCCAGAAGTCTCGGGTGGAGCCATGCCCAGCAGTGCTTCCGATGTCTACGCTGTTGGAATTGTGCTTTATGAATTGCTGACTGGACGCCAGCCATTTGTGGCGGAGACTCCTTTGGCAACCGCAATGCAACATGCGACTGCTCCAACCCCAAGTGTCCGATCCATAAATACTGCGGTTCCTGCAGTGCTGGATGAGATCGTTAAGAAGGCAATGGCAAAAGACCCGAGGAGTCGGTACCTCAATGCAAGTGAGATGATGGCCGACTTGCGTATGTTGCAAGATGCTCTGAGGTTTGGTCGATCTCTTACTTGGCCACTACGTCCCGAAGCGGTTCACGTAGGTCCATCGGTTAGTGGGCGTGGACCTGGAGTTAAGCCTCAACCCGTTGCCCCAACCATGTCTGCGATCCGAGGTGATTCAGAGGCTGTCGAAGTGACTCGGCGCAAGCAGAAAGCAGAACGGGATGTTCCCATATGGATGCTAGTCGCCGGCTTGTTTTCAGCTCTGATTTTTCTCTGTGTTGTGCTCATGTGGGTTTTCCAGAATCTACATCGAGGAAAGTCTGTGACTGTTCCCAACATCAAGACCTTGTCTGTAACAGAAGCGACAAGCATCTTGAGTGAGAGCAAACTTAAACTGCGCATTTCGAGCAGAGAACCGAACGACAAATTTGAACAGGACAGCATATTGGACCTGACCCCAGAACCGGGGGAGAAGATACCGGAAGGCGGGACTGTCCGCGTCATTGTAAGCTCAGGTAGCAAGAATGTATCCATCCCAGAGCTTAAGGGTCTTACGATCGACAAGGCAAAGGCGTTATTGGGAACGCTGAATCTCACTTTAGATGCAACCGTCGAGAGGATCAGCGATCCGAAAGTAGCTCCAGACCTTATAGTTCGATCTGATCCAGCTGCTCGAACAACTGTTGCCAGACAATCTCATATCAAGGTTTATGTCAGCTCAGGTCCAAGCGAGGAAACCACCAGCTCAAGACCGGTTGATGAAGGCTATCTGTATACGCTGAGCATTAAGCTAAGAGATTTGCTTCATCGAACACAAGTCAGGGTCGATATTGTAGATGGAAATGGGACGCGAACTGTGTATACCAAGATGCACGATAGCGGGGACACAATTGACGTAACGACCAAGAGTGCTGACCGGGTTGCCACGTTCAACATCTATTACGATGGAGCGTTGGTGATGCAAAAACAAAAGCAGGCTGAAGGTGACCAAACCAGTCCAGACCCAACTGCTCCGGATGCGAACTCTGGTGGAAACATCCTATGAAGTGCATGCTCGCCCCATCCATTCTTTCGTTCGATTTGACCGACATTCGCAGCTCGGTGAAGACCTTGGTTCAGAACGGCGCAGAAGTGGTCCATCTCGATGTCATGGACGGGCAATTTGTTCCTCCAATCACCTTTGGTGATTCCTATGCTAAGGCACTAAGGTCGACAATTGAGGCTACCTATGAAGCGCACCTGATGGTTGAGACACCAGAAAGGCAGTTTGAGCCATTCGCAGCCGCGGGTTGTCAAAGAATCATCTTTCATGCCGAAGCCACCAAACATGCTCACCGGTTGGCCCAGACTTTAAAGGGCATGGGAGTCGAATCTGGAATAGCCATTAACCCAGGTACACCCGTCGAGGCGGTTTGGCCCGTTCTGGATATGGTAGATATCGTCTTGGTCATGACGGTGAATCCAGGATGGGGCGGTCAAGCTTTTATTGGCAGTACGCTGGACAAGATTCGACAGATCCGGTCAGCCAGGCCAGATGTGCTGATCGAAGTCGACGGGGGAATCGACCCTAAAACTCTGCCTGTTGTGCGGGAGGCTGGAGCCAATGTCTTTGTCGTCGGAAGTTATCTGGCCAAAGCGCCTGATTTGGCAATGGCGACTCAAGATCTGATCAAACTATGGGGCTGAAGCTGTTTACCGGGCTCATGTTGTTGGCAACATTAGCCCTTCTTGTGTTTCGAAATCAGATTGTAGGGCCAGTCCCGCAGCGATCAGCCAAACGCGCTGTCACATTGGCTTATGCCGAAAGAGACCTTGCCTTCACTGGTCTGTTAATCGTTACCCTGACTTGTGCGGGAATCGGTTCCATTGTATTGGTTCGAAGAGCGAATGCCGAATACCGAAGGTTGGCATTGGAGAATATGCAGGAATTGATCGAAGGAACGATCCGAGATCAACAATCCAAAGTTGCCCCTTCAGATTCGGGTGAACATTCGGCGTAATAAAATTTTCAGGTCGCTCAACTCTGCCTGAAATATGGCGACACCAGTTTGGATGCGTGCGTTAGAAGAGATAGGCTTCTATCATGAAAAACGTGCGCCATTACGGTTTATGGTTTGGAATGTCTAGCCTTGTAATGCTGTGTGCAGGAGCCCAGGCTGAGACGGTCATCTTAAGGCGTGATGCGGTTATCCCGGTTGTTTTGGAGGATAAACTCACTGTTTCAGGAAGTCATGTTGGTGACTCTTTTACGGCTAGAGTTGCCGATGATCTGACCCTGCCGAAGAACACCGAATTGGTTGGGCGAATTGAGGGTATCCATCGCTCGAACGGATCTCGCCCCAACAGCATGGATTTGCGTTTTGTGCGCATCATTTTGCCGAACAACACTCGCGTTAAGTTAGATGCAGCCGCCATTCCCCTAGATGATCATTGGGTGACTCGGTCGGGCGACGGCAGATTGGTTGCCAAGCAGGATGTGAGAAAGCAGCAAAACGACATTCTGGGAGGTGCAGTCGGTGGATTCATTGTAGGTTCTATCTTTCATCGCCGGATAACAGGTGCAGTCTTGGGCACGATTCTAGGATCGGCAGTCGCAGCGTCAAATCGTGAAAAGGATAACGATCTTATTGCCAATTCTGGAGATAAGTTGGGTGCCTTGGTGAATCGTGAAATTGCTGTTGATATTCGTTCGGATCGGTCGCATTTCGCGGAGGACCATTCGGTAGTGCGGACAGATTCTAGGGCTGCAGATGCAAAACGGGAAGCACCAGGTACCTACGATCCAGTCAAACTCAACTTCAGTCAAACAGAGCTTCAACTACCTGCGGACCAGAAGCCTTATTGGATTGGGCACACATTGATGGTGCCTCTCGAAGCAGTTGGCAATCAATTGGGATTGATCATCGAAAAGAAGGATGATCGCACTTATTACGTGGACAGCAAGGACGATGAACTGCGCGTTACGGTGTTCTCACGGCATACGATTCTTAATGGTAAAGAGCTAGTCCTGCCACGAACGATTGTGGATCGAGATGGCGTCGTATACATACCGCTTGACGGGCTGGTGAAACTCTGTAAGGACGCCGTTTTAGTCAATGGCACCAAATACGATTATCACCCGTAGATACAGCTGATTTATTCCATCCGCCCAAATCAAAGCCCCGAGTCTGACCCTCCGACCGGGGCTTTTGAATTTACAGGGTGAGGAAGTACTCGTGCAGTCGAGTGTCATCTGTTAATTCGGGATGGAACGAGGTCCCGAGCAGTTTCCCCTGTTTCACACCCACTATTTTGTCGTCGTAATAAGCGATCGGTTCGGCCGGTGATTGAACACTGGAAACGACTGGGGCACGGATGAATACACCCAATACCGGTTCTGCGAGTCCGACTACCGGAACAGAATCCTCGAAGCTATGAACCTGAGCTCCGAAGGCATTGCGCACAACCTCGATATTGAGTAGTTCGAGGGTGTATTGTTTTCGGCCGACAACGGACGTTGCCATCATGATCATCCCCATGCAGGTCCCCCATAACGGCATTCCATCTTTGGCAGCTAATTTGAGGGCGTCGCCCAAGCCATACCTCTGCATAAGTAGGCCCACAGTGGTACTTTCTCCGCCGGGAATTATGGCCCGTTCTACGGTAGCCAATTCTTCTGGGGTCCGAACTTCAATGACTTGCAAGCCCTCATGGCCGCATGCCTGGAGGGAGGTGGTGTGCTTTTCAAAGTCGCCCTGAATAGCGATAACTCCGACACGCATTTCACCAGTGTACTTGGGACGGTTTCTGCCTTGCTGATAGCTGGGTGCTACACTCCTGTTGTGATCGACTTCATCGGAGCTCCCTTTGACCTATGTGGGCGGCGATTGGGCAGCCGTCTGGGACCTGCGGCATTGCGCTTAGCCGATATCAAGGTGGCGATTGCGCAACTCGGCTATGACGTTTCGGATCGAGGGGATTGTGAAGCCCCCATGGAACACACTGATGAAGGTGGGATTCGGAATTTTCAGGCGCTGAATCATTGCGTGCAAAGCTTACGGGGCATGGTGGTTGACAGCCTCTCGGAAGGGCTGATGCCGGTGGTTATGGGTGGGGAACATACTTTGGCGGTAGCAGGAGTAAGTGCGGCCCTTGAACACTATGGAGAACGCTTGGGGCTCCTTTGGATAGATGCACATGCCGATATCCACACCCCTGGAAGTTCCGACACAGGAAACGTACATGGGATGCCGTTATCCGCCTTAGCTGGCGTACCGAGCGAATCTATCGGCAAGAAGGATGAGGACTGGGAATCTCTTATCGGTTCGCTTGGGTCTGGTCCAAAGCTGGATATTCGAAATGTGGCGTGGTTTGGACTTAGAGACGTTGATCCTGGGGAACGAAACCGACTCACGGGCTTGCCTATTACCATGCATGAGATTGATAGATTTGGTATCGAACAAACGGTTTGCCAGATTGACCAGCACTTCCGAGAACGGGGAGTTCAGTATCTTTGGATCTCGTTTGATGTGGATGCATTGGACCCGTTTTGGGCACCTGGCACCGGAACTGCGGTACGTGGTGGTCTCTCCTATCGAGAGGCCCATTTATGTGCTGAGCTCTTGTGTGAATTGTTGGAATCGGATCAATGTCCATACAAGCTGGTTGGAGTGGACCTGGTGGAAACGAATCCACTCTTTGATAACCAGAACGAGACTGCTAGGGTCACGGTTGAATGGTTGGCTTCTCTGTTGGGTAAGACGATTCTCGGCAGACGGTAACATATTCAAACGCCCAGAATTTGGGTTGGACCAGTATGAGTATCGAGTCGGGCCGACGAGTCTTAGCCGAAGAGGCAGCAGCCGTAGCAAAATGCGGCGAACTTTTAGATGATTCCTTTGTGGCGGCAGTTGAGCTGGTGCTCCATTGTAAGGGGCGCGCAATTACCTGTGGTGTAGGGAAGTCGGGACATATCGCCCGAAAGATGGCTGGAACTCTGAGTAGCACGGGCACTCCCAGCCTTTTTCTTCATGCTTCAGAGGCAGTTCATGGCGATTTGGGGATGGTTACGTCGGATGACGTTGTGATTCTCTACACACACAGCGGCGAGACTGATGAACTGGTCAAGCTGTTTCCTTCCATACGAGGGATTGGGGCCAAAGCCATTGTGATCACGGGACGGCCCGATAGTAGTGCGGGGCGACTGGCAGATCTCACGTTGAGTACTCATGTGGGGGTTGAAGCCTGCTCCAATAACCTGGCTCCCACGACGAGCACAACGGTTATGCTCGCTCTGAGTGATGCCTTGGCGATAGCAGTCATGGATCGCCGTAATTTTTCGAAAGAAGACTTTGCTCGGTTTCACCCGAGTGGAACGCTCGGAAAGCGTTTGCTCCTTCGGGTCTCTGATGCCATGCATGCTTTCCCAGATATTGCTGTCGCCAGTTTGGAATCTTCAATTTTGGATGTCATGCAGGCGATTACCAAAGCTGGAGTTGGAGCGGCTTGTATTGTGGATGAAAATCGATCGCTGATCGGGGTTATCAGTGATGGAGATCTTCGTCGTCACTTCGTTACGGCCGAGCGACCGTTTGAAGCGACGGCTGCTGCGATACTGAATCGCAATCCTTCAACCATCACTCCTGACCTATTGGCAGTCGAGGCATTGGAGATTTTCCAGAATCATCCCCGAAAATTAGGGGATCTTCCGGTGATTGAAAACGGAAAAGTTGTTGGTCTACTTCTTTTAAAAGACCTGCTCAGAATCGGGATCGTGTAGATTTCCACCGCTACTAGATGCAGTGTTTTGGTGCTATCAGGTACCCGTTGAACCTAACTGCGTTTAGTCTCCAGTGTTATCCCCAGGCCAAGACGTGGGGGACGTATCACGGTGGGAAAACGGTGCATAAATCGTGCCTAACCTGTTGGCAATTTGTGCGCAATTTTTGTCTTGACTTTCTACAGGTTGTGGTTAAATAATGCTTAGGCCACTACAGGTAGTGGTTTGAAGGGAAGCGATGCATTGTCCGTTTTGTGGTTACTACGATCAGAGAGTCTTAGACTCTCGCCCTGCACGAGACGGAGAGGCAATCCGTAGAAGACGCGAATGCATAGGATGCGGCCGTAGATTCACGACGTTTGAAGAGCCGGAAAGGCCGCGTCTTTTTGTGATTAAAAGAGACGGATCGCGTCAAGAATTCAGCCGTGACAAAGTTCTGAGTTCCTTAGTTTTGGCATGCCGCAAACGCCCGGTGGATGTCGAGACCTTAAGGCAAGCTTCTGAGCGCGTTGAGCGAGATCTTTTCCAAGAATTCGAGGAAGAGGTCCCGTCCAAGTCGATCGGTGAGCAAGTTCTCAAGGAACTCAAAAACGTGGATACGGTCGCTTATGTCCGCTTCGCAAGTGTGTACTTCGAATTCGAAACTGTTGTCGATTTCGAAGAGATTATCAGTTCAGTACAGAGAGAAGTAGCCGGAGAGGCCGTGCTACGTTGATTCTAGGGGAATGGATTCACTATGAAAATTAGCCGTTACTTCACTAAAGAAGGTGCCGACCCGTATGCAGGCATCCCATTCGAGCCGCGCAAGAGCGAGATTCGAAATCCGGATGGCTCAACCGTTTTCTTGATGGAAGACGTGATGGTTCCCGCTCATTGGAGCCAGGTTGCTACCGATATTCTCGCCCAGAAATATTTCCGTAAGGCGGGGCTCACGGTTGGACAGATCAATGGGGTCGAGGGCAATGTGAATGCCCAATTTTTGGTCCCCACAGCAGAGCATGAAACCGACAGTCGACAAGTGTTTCATCGCTTGGCCGGTTGCTGGCGACACTGGGGGGAAACTCACGGCTACTTCACCACCCCTGAAGACGCTCAAGCCTTTTATGACGAATTGGTTCACATGTTGGCAATGCAGATTGCCGCTCCGAATTCTCCTCAGTGGTTCAATACCGGGTTGCACTATGCCTACGGAATCACGGGCGTTGCACAAGGACACTATTATGTCGACCCTAAGACGGGTGAACTAAGTAAGAGCCTCAATGCCTACCAGCGACCTCAGCCCCATGCCTGCTTCATCCTAAGCGTCAAAGATGACCTCGTGAATGAGGGGGGCATCATGGACCTGTGGACTCGGGAAGCCCGAATCTTCAAGTACGGATCTGGTGTTGGAACGAATTTCTCCAAGATTCGTGGAGAGAACGAGAAACTTAGCGGTGGTGGCAAGTCCAGCGGATTGATGAGTTTCCTCAGGGTTGGTGACCGAAGCGCAGGCGCGATCAAGTCTGGTGGCACCACGCGACGAGCCGCCAAGATGGTCTGTTTGGATGTTGACCATCCCGATATCGAGACGTTTGTCAATTGGAAGGTCATTGAGGAGCAGAAAGTTGCTTCGTTGGTAACTGGATCTAAATTGAATGAACGACACCTCAATGCGGTGATGAAGGCTTGTTGGCAACCCAATGGTCCTCTAACAGATGAGCAAACGCCTGATTTCAATCCTCGATCAAACTACGAGCTTCGTAAAGCCATTGCGGAAGCCAAATTGGACGAAATCCCGCTGAACTACATTCAGCGAGCCATTCAGTTTGCACAGCAAGGGTTCAAGGCACTGAAATTCCCGACCTATGACACCGGTTACGAGTCAGAAGCCTATTTGACGGTTTCAGGCCAAAACAGCAATAACTCTGTTCGTATCTCAAACGAATTCTTCCAGGCTGTCGAGCGAGATGAAGAGTGGGCGCTCAAGGCAAGAACCAACGGGAAGACGGTCAAGAAAGTTGACGCCAAAGACCTTTGGGAGCAGATTTGTGAAGCAGCTTGGAACAGTGCCGATCCAGGGCTTCAGTACGATACGACCATCAACGAGTGGCATACATGCCCCGCTGATGGACGGATCAATGCGAGCAACCCTTGCTCCGAGTACATGTTCTTGGACGACACGGCTTGCAACCTGGCCAGCATCAACCTTGTTCGGTTCTACAACACAGAGACCGGAGAGTTTGATATCGCCGGCTATGAGCACGCAATTCGTATCTGGACCATTGTTCTAGAAGTCTCGGTGCTTATGGCTCAGTTCCCGTCCCGAGAGATTGCTCAACTCAGCTATGAGTTCCGAACACTCGGATTGGGATATGCCAACTTGGGCGCCCTTCTCATGCAGATGGGAATTCCGTATGACAGTTCGCAAGGATTTGCAATCACTGGTGCCTTAACTTCGATCCTGGGTGGCGACAGCTATGCAGCCAGCGCTGAAATGGCAGGCGAATTGGGAGTATTCCCAGCGTTTGACCGCAATCGAGAATCGATGCTTCGAGTCATTCGAAATCACCGACGAGCGGCGTATAACGCACCGAAGGATGATTACGAAGGATTGAATATCTACCCAGTGGGAATCAATCAGGCAGATTGTCCAGAGAAGTTATTGAAGGCAGCTCGCGCTTCGTGGGACCGGGCTGAAGCCTTGGGATCTGAGCATGGATTCAAGAACGCGCAGGTAACCGTATTGGCTCCGACGGGCACCATTGGCTTGATCATGGACTGCGATACCACCGGTATCGAACCGGACTTTGCATTGGTTAAGTTCAAAAAGCTTGCCGGTGGCGGTTACTTCAAGATCATCAACCAATCGATCCCGCCCGCATTGACCAAGTTGGGCTATACCGAATCTCAGATATCGGACATCATTGGCTACGCTTTGGGTCACAAGACTCTGAGAGGGGCTCCGTTCATTAACCATGAATCGCTTGCAGCCAAAGGGTTCACCAACGAGGCTCTCGACCAACTCGAAACCGCTCTACAGAATGCATTTGAAATCGGCTTTGCCTTCAATAAGTGGACGTTTGGTGAGGAGTTCTGCAAGGGTGTTCTCGGCTTCTCAGAAGATCAGTTGAACGATTGGCAGTTCAATATGCTGATGGAATTGGGCTTTACAAAGGCAGAAATCGATGCTGCAAATGAATACGTCTGTGGCACGATGACGGTCGAAGGTGCTCCCCATCTTAAGTCCGAGCATTTACCGGTCTTTGACTGCGCCAATCGATGCGGAAAGAAGGGACAGCGATTTATCAGTGCCAACGGCCATATTCGCCAAATGGCGGCTGCTCAGCCGTTCCTATCTGGTGCAATCTCTAAGACGATCAACCTTCCAGCAGAGGCCTCGATCCAGGACGTTAAGGATGCCTATTGGCTTTCTTGGACGCTGGGTCTTAAAGCCAATGCACTCTATCGAGATGGATCCAAACTCAGCCAGCCCCTCAATTCATCTTCTGATGATGCGGCCGCGGCAATTTTGGAGGCTTCGATTGAGGAGGAGTTCGCGACCCCAGTTGCAGTAGCTTCTACAGCGGCTATTGTCCCGGAACCCGAAGTTGATCCAGTCATGGAGATTGCGACGAAGCTCGTCTACCGATATATCTCCAAGCGAAGAGTTATGCCTGGTCGACGCCGTGGATATACGCAAAAGGCTCGCGTGGGTGGCCACAAGGTTTATATTAGAACAGGTGAATTTGAGGATGGAGCTTTGGGCGAGATCTTCATCGACATGCACCGAGAGGGTGCGGCATTCCGAAGTTTGATGAACTGCTTCGCAATTGCGGTCTCGCTCGGTCTGCAATACGGTGTTCCGCTTGAGGAGTTCGTTGAGGCGTTTGTCTTCACTCGGTTCGAGCCAAATGGTTCGGTTCAGGGACACGACAATATTAAGATGTCCACTTCAGTCATTGACTACATCTTCCGAGAATTGGCGTTGAGTTACCTTGGTCGCACCGACCTGGTTCAGGTTAAGCCCGAGGATCTTCGAGGAGATTCGATCGGGAAACCCAATCAATCCCCAGCATTCGAAGATGAAAAGGTAGAGAGCAACGACTTCAAAGGACAGGTCCCAGGGCGAGCTCATGATGACCACACTGCAGCCGGTTTCAGGCCAAATGCAGGACAGGATGCGTTACCTTTCGACAATAGCCCTCATGCAGTCGGTAGTCCGACTTGGGAAATTGAGCAGAAGCAGAAAGCTGCGCCTGCACAATATGAAGAGCGAGTGGTGAGTGGACATGGGGCAAACGTCAAGGTATTGATGGAATCCACCGAAGTCCGTCAAGCCCCCAAGCCTGTGAATTCGGGAGCGCTTATAGCGGAGAAAATTCGACAGGCTCGTTTGAAAGGCTATGAAGGGGATCCTTGCACTAACTGCGGAGCGTTCACTATGGTTCGCAACGGAGTCTGCTTGAAATGCGATTCGTGCGGCGAGACGAGCGGTTGTAGCTAGGCCGTTCGTGACTTTGAAATCAAAAGGGGCGTGTCGTTTGACACGCCCCTTCTGCATTCACTTCCTTGCTTTGGTACAACAGGATTGCCCCGCCCAATCAGAAGTGCTTCTGATTGGGCAACGTTTTCTTCGGTTAATCTAAGTCGCCCAGCTCTAAACTCACTTGCCAAGGGGCTTCAAGAGCTTTGGAAGAGGCACGTTTACCTTTGTGAATTTGATTACCTGAGTCAAGCATTCTTGAAGCTCTTGACCCAATCGATTCCTGATGGAGTGAGGGAATATCCCTTGCCGTAGTCTCCTGCGCGGCACTCAGAGCTGACTGCTCTTGGTCCGGGACGGATAAGCCCACGTAGACACAGACTCCAAGCGCAGTCCATCAGGAGCCTGTCTACCAGGACAGCTCCGTGAACTTCAGTTCCCGGAGGTGGAGGAGCGTTTCGAATCTCCTCGTGTACCCACGGGAGAAACAGGTCGTAGTCATGAGAATGGCGCTGCATCGGCCCATTCGGATCGCGCAGAGTTTCCCAGATGAACTCTCGGAGATACTCCTCCGTTTCCTCGACACCCCTCAAAAGCAAACCTCGAGTAGCTAACAGCATGATCAACTATAGGACGATTTTCGAATCGCAGTGTTTGCTTGGGCCTTGAGGGATTCTAGTTTAAGGGGCACCCACCGACGTGGTCCCTTGGATCCAAGATTCCTCGGCTCCTAGAATTCTCTATGGCGGCCTGCCCGGCCCGGGCATTCCCTTCTCCCTGACTGGAAGTTCTGTCATACGTTCACGGACTGCTCCCTCGGTCAATACTCACTGCGTTCGAACACAGTGTGACCTCGGGATAGAGCAGTCCAAGTGCACTACAGAACTTATGTCAGGAGAATGGGAATGAGACTTTCTCCAGAACCAATCAAATCCTCGCCCTAGGCGAGGATTTGATTCCGGGACCTTTCCCTGTCAACGTCGAAGAATGTAAAGGCGGGGTGGGCGGAAAACTCCTTGGTCTGACACTCAAACATTGAAGAATGCGCCCGTTTCATACCAGCCCTTTCTGCCCCTTCTGCCCATTCCCACCTTTGTTTGGTGGTTACTGACCCTTGTCGGTCATGTCGGCGCTTTGAGAGTAGTTGTCACCCATCAGATGGGTGCAGAAATACTCATAGAGCATCTCATTGAAATAAGGCTGTAGGTCGCCATAACCATGAGGCTTGCCGGGCATCAGCATGAAGTCGAACCGCTTATTTGCCCGAATGAGAGCGTCAATTAAGCGGTAGGTACCGGCATAGTGGACGTTGTTGTCCATGTCGCCATGCACCAAAAGGAGTTTGCCTTTCAGGTTTGCCGCAATCTCAGCATTGGTTGGAACGTGAATCTCAAAGTGAGACTCACCTGCGGTTGTCGTTTGGGTTCCAGTGCCTTGGTTTCCTCCCGTTCCAGCGCCATTGCGACGGCGTCTTTGCTGTTGTTGCTGTTGCGGATCGTCAGACGCTAACGGCAATAACAAGCGATCCAAGATCACGGCATCCTGGTACGATTGGGCGAATTCCTCGTCGTCATTCGACTGCCAATCAACCGGAAATTCTTCATCTACATCCGGACCGCCAGCTCCGCTACCTGCAGCGCTAGTGGCAACCGGTGGCTTAACCGGTCCAGCAACCTCACGCAGACCGTGATACTGCTCCGACCAATTCTGATTGTAAATGTTGTTATCGTGATTGCCTGAGCTAGAAACGCCGACTTTGAAGAATCCGTTGTAAGGTGGAAGTAGCATGGCAGCAGCGGTCATAAAGCCACCGCCTGAGTGACCAAATATTCCAACTCGGTCTGTGTCGAGCCATGGGTAGATCGCGCCGAGTTGTTCAACACCAGCCTTCTTGTCCGCCAGTCCATAGTCACGAAGATTGAAATAGCCGAAGGTGTCGTACGCCTTGGATCGCTTGGGATTACCACCTCGGTTGCCAATTTGAACGACGATGAACCCCAATTGGGCCAGCCGCTGAGTCCCTGCGGTTGCGGAAAAGGTGGTATTCACACTTTCGGTCTGCGGGCCTGGGTAGACGTTGAGGATGACCGGATACTTCTTTTTGGGATCGAAGTCAAATGGCTTCCACATAGCGCCATAGATGTCCGTAACGCCGTCAGCTGCCTTGACCTTGAATGCTTCCGGCATTTTCCAACCGGTTTGGTAAAGACGGGTTAGATCGGTTTCTTCCAGCTTCATGATGACCTTGCCCTTGTCGTCTCGAACGACAGACTGAGGGGCAAGGTCAACGCGCGAATAGCTATCGACTTCGTAGTGATGCTTGGGAGAAAGGACAGAGGTGTGATCACCATCACCTTGGTCGAGCAGTGTGAGTTCTGTGCCTTCCAGATTGGCCCGATAGAGGTGGGTGAAGGTAGGGTTCTGGTCAGCTTCGCGTCCGTTGCCTTGAAGCCAGATTTCGCCTTTATCGCCATCCAACTCGACGATTGAGTCAGTACGGAACGGGCCAGAAGTAATTTCATTCTTGAGCTTTCCGTCGTTTGTGTAGCGATAATATCGTCCCCAGCCACTTCGCTCTGACCACCAGATCAAGTCTCCGCCGGGCTTGACATATCGAACTGGCTGAACCCCTATAAAGCCCGTTTCTGTTGTTTCGGTGATCAATGGCTTCAACAAGTTGATCTTCATGTCGACATCACAGAGTTCCAAATTCCTTTGGAGGCGATCTCGACGAGCAAATCGGAGGTGATCAGAATTTTCGAGCCAGTGAACGTCAAATAGTTGCTGGTCCTTCCATTTCTCGATCTTCATTCGTTGAAGACTTTTGCTATCACGATGGAAGACATACAACTCGGTCTGGGTCACGTCAACGTCTCCGGGCATGGAGTACTTGTACGTCACGACCTCTGGTCGAGGCATTGCCAAGGAGTTCACCAGATAAAGATCTTTGACTTTACGAGAATCGCGTCGCTCAATCGCAAACGATTTAGAGTCAGGAGACCAGACGGCATTCACTCGTACGCGCTTTTCTTTCGCATCTGCGGCCGCGGCACCATAACCGTAATCTTTAACCCCGTCCTTGGTCAACTGGATCGGCTTATCCTCAGCGCTTACTTCGGCATAGTATAAGTTTTCGTCTTGAGCATAAACAAAAGCCTTCTTGTCTGGTGAAGTGTTTCGGAAGTTGGCATTGGGTCCACGCTGGCCACGACCTGCTCCAGTGCCGCGTTGACCACCGAATCGAGCAGGAGGTGTGCCATCATCATCAGGCGGGTCGTTGGGACTTACTTTGCCCACAGATTTGACATTGCCAGTGGCCACGTCACATTCGTACCGTGTCCCTTCCACTACAAACCGGAACGCTTTACCATCTTTGGTGAAGGTAACAGTGGTGATCGGCAAATTAGTTGTGTCGTAAGGTTTATGGACCAATTCACTCAATTGAGCTGCCATTTTTGCAGGATCAAAGAGCAGATGTTTTGACCTGGCATGGGGATCAACACGGTAGAACTTGGTTCCCGAACTATCTTTCCAACTGTACCAAAACACTTCAGTATCGTTGATCCAATGGGGAACGACGCTCGCGCTGAAGACGTATTGCTGAAGATATTCGGTGGTAAACCTGTTTGCCAGTTTCCAATTGGCGTGGTTTACTGGTTTTGGCAAATTGTCTGCCTGAGCCATGCCCAAAAGGGCGACCGCGCAAACTGACCAAGTCGCAATCCTAAAAGGTGTTGAGGGAGAAAATGGTGATAGATGTCGAACCCTTGAGATTCGACCGACTGAGTGATTCCCCATTCGACTATTATCGAACTTCAAGCTTTTGCGTTGGGAATGGTTAGAGGATTCATACTAACGGGCAAAGGCTGATGGCACTTATGAGAAATCGTCTATTCCCATTTTCAGTTGCTTTGGCTGGCTGTTTACTGGCACCTTATCCAACTATCGTTCGGGCACAAGGTCAAGCACCATTAAAAGGGACAGACCCAAAGTCTATGATGGTAGAGCTCATCCAAGCGTTGAATTCGAAAAGCCGTGATCGTATCCATGGGTTCCTCGAGGAGTGGATCTTGCCTGGAGGAAACATCGAGCAAAGGACCGGACGCTGGATGACCATCTCAGAAGGGGGAGCGCCCTTCTCCATGCTCTCGAATCGACTCACAGCGGCCAATGAAGTGGATTCAATTGTAAGGGACCGAGAAGGAACGCGCCTTGTTTTTAAACTTCATTTCCAACCCCAGCCCTTTCTTAAGCTGATCGGTTTGCAGATAGCGCCCGCGTTCCGAGCCGAGGGAGCTTCGGATGAATTGAGCCAATGGGCTGATTTGAATAGTCTTTGTGGCCAAATCTTAGCGAAAACCCATGGAACTGGTATGGCGATGGTCGTATCCCATCACGGGAAAATCAGTGCTGGGCTATCAGGAACCCGCTTCTTGGGTAGCGGACCGGCAATTAAATCCGGAGACATTTGGTCGGTTGGCGCTATTGGCAAGGCAATCTGTGCGTCGGTTATTGGGCGTCTTGCTGAGGAGCGAAAGCTGAATTGGAATTCTACTTTGCGCCAACTCCTTCCAGGGGTCCCCATGAGTCCGGGATTTGAAAAGGTTACGATCAGTCAGTTGATGCACCATAGGGCGGGTTTTCCTCAGGATATCCCGGTACCAGAAGGGAAGATTCGGCCGACAGATCAGGGGTTGATGGAGGCACGATTCCGCTATCTGAAGTCGGCACTAGTTGGGACGATCGTTGCCAAGCCTGGTTCTAAATTCATCTATTCCAATGTTGGTTATGCTGTGCTGGCTGGAATTGCGGAGCGGCTCACCGGCAAGCCGTATGAGAAGTTGGTCTCAGATTTTGTTTTTGCTCCCCTCAAGCTCAAGAATAGTTTCATAGGGTTACGGCATCTGCGAACAGATGCGACAGGCTACCGGGAGTATGGGGATGGGTTACATGTGATTGATCCGACCGATGGGAACTCTCCGATTACGATTGGGGCAGGGGGGTGTGTCTTCATGAGCCTGGGTGACCTGACTCGATTTGGCCAAGCTCATCTGGAAGGAATGAAAGGGAAGAACGGTTTTTTGAAAGCCGCAACGATGGTGGCCTTACATCAGGGTGAAGCTACTGAAAGCCGAGGCGATAGGATGTATGGGTGCGGATGGTCTATTGAAACCTTGCCCAATCTTCCGGTGATGCATGGGCACAATGGAGCCTCAGCTGGGCACCGAGTTCAATTGTCGATATATCCTGATGCAGACTTGGTGGTGGCAGCAGCTATCAATCTGGTGGATAGCAACGACCCATCGCCGGGCCTTTTAGCGTCGATGGCAGTTGCCAAGCGCTATTCCAAATGATTTATTGGATGTGGCATCACAGGCAGATACGAGGCCTGTTATGCTTGATAGGTGATTTCTGCGCTGATTGCCTCTGCCGTGTGTCTCTCTGGGGCCTTTTCGTCTCCTCTTCGAATGAATGGTTGGCTTGTCTTTGACGATGAGGGGACTTCGATGCGATCCTTTAAAGCTCATGCCGCCCAACTTGAAACGGTCAGTGTGGATTGGTACAAGTGTGTGAAAGGGGGGCTCTTGTCGCGCCAATCACATCCCAATGCATCAGAAGCGAAGGAGATTCTTGGCACGGCCCACACCCACCATGTGAAGGTGTATGCCTTGGTCGCCAATGAAGGCTTTCTTGCAGACAGTTTGGCCAAAGCTATGGAGTCGCCAGCTACGATGAAAGCCCATGCCGAGAAGCTGGTCCAGATGGCAGTCGAGGATGGTATTGACGGTATCGATTTGGACTATGAATCGCTGGATGCCAAGTTTCGCAATCCCTATTCTGAACTTGTGAAGGCGGTTGCCGAGGCGTTCCACCGACACCACAAGGATGTAGTCATTGCGCTGCATGCCAAGGAGTCTGAACCAGGGAATTGGGATGGAGCTATTGCCCAAGACTATGCGGCTATTGGGAAGGTTGTGGATAAGGCTAGAATCATGACCTA
>Ga0164296_1001760_pt1 | contig 22360 bp, 19 predicted proteins | sample GEODES057metaG_FD_113533 | JGI IMG/M metagenome (GOLD analysis project Ga0164296, IMG submission 113533) | Dystrophic lake water microbial communities from Trout Bog Lake, Wisconsin, USA - GEODES057 metaG | ecosystem: Environmental > Aquatic > Freshwater > Lake | place: USA: Trout Bog Lake...
CCAGCGCCCGCTGGTACGCTTTCCGCACATCCCCCATGCGGGCAGAGTCCGCATTCACGGCACCCGGGTGCAAAATGGTGGGCTGTGCCGCTTTCAGAAAGGCAATGTACTCTTGCCACAGTGGTCCGCTGCCGTAATCCTCACCCAGCCGATCCAACGCGAACTCGTGCGCGCCCCGCACAGCAGCACAGCCTTCAGGCGTGGCGACGTCGTGTGTGGCGCGCACGAAGCGCACATACAGCGTCCAGAGCTCCACAAACGGACAGACGAGAAGGCATTGTGCGAACGCGCCTCGCAGTGTATCATCATCCCGAGGCTGTGATTTCAGCTCCGCATCCATCCACGCCGTCCACACGCCTGCAGCAGTAGGGTGCACCGCCACCAGCTCCGCGTACACCCCCCTGGCCTGCTCCAGCGGCAGGCCAGCGGCTTCAGCAGCAAGCACGGCAGCTGCCTCCGCATCGCCTGGGTCTGCCCGGAGCCGTGCACGCGCGCGTTCAACTTTTGCAGAGGACACGCCCACGGGCTGCACAGTGTGAAGACAGAGTGAGACAAGGCTTTGGACCGCTGCATATCCGCGTGGACACGTGCCTGAGCCAACAACACAGTCGACCGACGTGCAGGTTGCGCTGCTGCTGCTGTGCTTGTTGGCGGCGCGGCGCTTTAGAGGTAACAATGGCAGCACACACCAACTCATGTTAGTTGCTCTTACGCGCACAGACACACTCGACTCGCACGCGCAGACGCAAACAGACGCGTATGCAATCTGCACAAGGTCAGCTGTTGAGTGCATCAGGGACGCACCCGGCCTCTGGCTCCATCTGCTCGACGGAAGCGTCTGCCGCCGCCGTTGCCTCCTCCACAGCATTCGCCTGCTCATCGCCACCGGCGCCCGCCTCCTCTTCTGGCATGGCCTCTTCCTCTCCAGCGTCAGCGTGTCCGTGCGTGTCTTCTGCCTGGCCGGCGTCGTCGCCTCCTGCACGCAGTTGGTCCTCTGCTGGCCTGCCTTCTTCACCAGGAGCAGCCACGCCGTCCGTATCAGGCTGCGCCTCCTGCTCTGCGTCCATGTCGCTCTACGAAGCACCACCAGCGGGCCTGCCGAAGGCCGTGTGGGTATCCATAGTGGAGGCGCGGGGTATTAATCCCGTTCGTGCGCGCTGCCACGCTGGCTGTCCAGTGCCAGAGGCGGTCGGCTCGCAGGAGCACTTGGATCCGCGCACCTGGTTCGTTGGAGCTGGTTCTCGCTTTCACGCACAGCACGACAGCACACTCGAAGCGGTTTTTGCAATGACGAACGCGCAGATCCTGGCTGCGCAGAAGCTTTTCCAGAGCATGACGGGGAAGGCGCCAGTGCACATGAAGGCCGGCAGGTGCGCCAAGCGGGAGGAGTGCAGCGCGCTTGCCGTTGCTTTGGTCAAGACAACCCTACCTAACCCGCTGCGTGTCCTACGCGCTTTCAGCGTGGACAGGGTGACCAGTGTCATCATCCCCAGCGTCCTGTCTCTCGCAGCGGTGGGATACATGGTGCGTGCTCTTGCAAGCTGTCCGCCACTCTGCTCGCTTTGCGCGAACTCTAGTGCTGACGCTTCCCCATGTGCACTATAGACAACGGGCCTGTACAAGCTGTACAGCGGAACAGGCAAGAAGGAGGGCTTCTAAACACCGGCGTAGGTGGACAGAGACGAGCTCGCCTGCGTTGTGAAGCACTGTAGACTCAAGAATTCTCGCTCCCTAGCGCACGGCTTCCGTCTCCGCATTCTGCGCAGCATTGTCCGCCGTGAGAGCAGCCATGACGGCGCGCGCGCTCAGCACACTCGTGGCCAGCGTGACGAAACTGGGTGCCCGCCCACCCGGCAAGTGTGTCTGCCCACTGAGCCACCGTAAGGCCGCCACCTCCGTGCGCGCGACGCCGCCGATGAAGACCACCAGCACAGGCGGGCTCTTGCCGGGGCTGCATGCCGCACATGCCGCCTGCCAGGTGGTCTGAACAGTGGCCGAATCAACAGGCAGTTCCGCAGGTGCGCCCCTCTCATCAACGCCCTGCGCCAGCTCAAACGTGGGTCCCGGCAACTGCTTCAGCGCCTCTTCTACAGCACGCTCTGCGCGCCAGCCCTGTGGTCGCGCTGCGAGGGCAGCCAAGCGCACGGAGAGGGGCGCATACCCACTGTGACTATGCGTGAACGCAATGTCCCCTGGCGGAGCCGGGACGCCGTCATTCGCCTCCATTTCGGGCGCATCCACAACCAGCTGCAGGGGCGCGCGAGAGGTGGGGAAGCCAGCGCTGAAGGTTGGCGCGGCTTGGGGCATGCCAGTGGCTGAGGAGGGCAGCAGGCCCGCCAGCACGCAGTGTTGCAGGCTCGCCACATGGCGTGCGCCGTAGGCGTGGATGAACTCCCGGCGGAGAGACTCCCACTTCTTGGGCGGGATGTTGCCGGTGCCCCCGCCGCCGGTGGTGAGCGCAAGAAGAGACCACAGCCGGAGGGCATCCTCCACCGGCGCGCCCTTCATGCACAGCGCCTCCACAGCCTCCAGCGCGCCGTCGATGCCCTCCTTTCCGCCCTCGATGAGGCCGCGCTCGAGCGCAAGACGAGCCATGAAAGGCCGCGTCTTGGTGCGATCCAGCAACGCCTTCGCCAACGTCGCATGCAAGTCCACGCCTGCGCCGCCCATGTTATCACGCAGCCGCTTGACGAAGCCGCCAAGCTCGCGCACTTGAGGTGCGCCACTGCCGCCACCGCCGCCTCCGCCGCCACCTGCGTTTCCACCTGCCGCATCGCTGCCTTTGATGGACCTGTAATCCTGAGCCAGGGCAGCTGTCTTTGCGCGCAGCGCATCGCATGCGGCGCCGAAGTTGGCGTCGCGCAATTCAGCGAACAGCGCGTCGCGTGAATCCAGCCGCGTTTTACGGCCTGCAGCTCCAGCAGCAGACTTGGTGGCCTCAGAGTCCGCGGGCACGGTGACAACGCCATTGACGATGCCTAGCACCTCGTCGATGAGGCCCTCATATGTGAGGGGCGTGCACATGGGCGTCACCCAGTCCACGCAGCGGTCAAGCAGCACAACCGCGAACGGAGAGCTATAACCAGGTGGGGGAGGCATCACGGCGCCTGAAGCAGAAGATGCCAAGCCTGCTGCTCCACCGCCATCCCCCGCACCTCCAGATGCTGCGTACTCCTCTTTACGCAATCGAAGCAGAAGATCAGCGACTTGTCTGGCAGCAGGGCCCTTGCCTCGCACCAAGGGTACAGTGCCCGTCACACTGCGCTGCAGCGCATGCAATGCCTTCGCCAGCGCGTGGATGCCGGTGGCGGCATCACCAGTGACGACGGCGTCGTGCAGCGACGTGCGCGTCTCTACGGACGCGAGTGTGAGGAAGTCCCTTTCGAGAGGCAGCCACTGCAGCGCGACCTCGCACAGGGCGACATCGCCCAGGACAGATTCTTCTTCCAGCATTTTGTCGCACACCAGCGTGCGGCGTGGAACAAACACGCAGCGCTGCTCTGGGGGCCAGGGACTGTCTTCTTGGCCTCCACCGCTGCCAGAAGGCGGAAGACCCGCTTCTTGGCGTGTGCGTCGCGCGAGAGTGCGCACTTGTGCTGCCACACCCGGCATGAGCTCCACCCGGGGGCGCACGAGGTACACCACCGCATCGGCGTCAGTATTCAGCGGAGCAGTTTCCAAGTAGTACAGCTGGTCAACGCCGTGCTCCTGGAGTGTTGAGACCATTACATGCTTGTGCGTGTCAGAGCTGACTCCAGCTAAGACAGAGCGTTGACAGCGGCTCTCTGGGCGTGCCTTCAGTGTGCTGGTCTGCACCAATACAGTGAGGCTGCCCGCGAGCGAGGGGTCAATCACCAGCGCCTTCTTGCCCCGGACCTAAGCAGAGCGCGAGGAAGCGTGCGTGACTGTCAGCGACTCGCCGCCCCGAAAAGCAGAGACGGGGCAGTGTGCGCGCACCGAGTCCAGCAAGTCCAGCAGCTCTCGGCGTGCGGAGTCCCTGCAAGTGCATGCAGACAGGGGATGAGCATCGGCTCGGAAGCTCATAGGCGAGGCGTGAGAGGGCGCACCGCAGGGCCGTCATGTCAATGGGAGCGTCTGCCAGGTCCACCATCTTCACTGCAACCGCTTTCTCACAGCAGCCAAGAAGTGTGTCTGCCTACCGTGAGAGAGCTTACATGCGTGGCGCCCTTGGGGCGATGATTGACTTTGCGGAGAGGGCGCGACACGTCGTCGTCCGTAGTACTTGTTTCCGCGTCGCAGCGTCCATGCGCGCTGTTCGCGACCATGAATTGACGCGCAGTGTCTCACAAGCGCAGCGTCTCGTGGCTGCTGTGAATGCAGAGCTGCAGAGTGGCAGTGGCGATGGAGTGCAGGCAAGGTCTGGGCTTCACAGAGGCAGTGGTGCCGCCCATCGGCCCGCTGCGTCTTTTGGTGGCCGTCTTGCAGCGCTGACAGTGAGCGAGTCGGAGCGTGACACTGCGCGAGCTTTTGCAACTGAACCTGAAGATGAGCTTCCCAGCGACAGTCCCCAAGAGCTGTCTCCTGCTGACTGGCTGGCCGCTCTTCGTCTGGACAAGTTCATCCCCTCGTTCACGGCGCTGGGCGTCACGGCGCTTGTAGACTTCCTGGAGGTGCAGGAGAGCGACTTGGAGGCGATGCCCGTGTTACAGCGCAGGCGCTTCACCGCAGCAGCAGCCGCGCTGCGTCCGCATACAGCACCTCGTCCAAATGCATCTGCACCACCCGCCGCGTGGCTGGCTTACCTCCGCTTGGAGGCGTTTGCGTCAGATTTTGACTCCCTGGGAGTGCAAGTGGCCGCCGATTTTGTGGATGTCACTGATGAAGACTTGGACGCCATGCATATGCCGCCACTTGCGCAGCGCCGCTTTCGTGCAGGGAGGCCGGATGTCGGCGGAGCAGCTTCAGCAGCGAAAGCGGCAGCTGCCCGAGCGGCTGCCTCGAGCCCTGGGGTCCGCGTCTCAGAGTGGCTCAATGTGTTACGCTTAGCTTCATTCGCGCGGAGTTTGATTGAGCTCGGCGTCGAGGACGTGGAGGACATGGCGGAGGTGCCGACACATGAGATCATCGACATGGGGATGCCACCACTGGCGCAGCGCAGATTCACATTGGCAGCGTCTCGAGTAGCGCAGCGACCAGGCGGCTCGCCGCTAGGCCCTGAAGCCGCTGTCACTGCCGCAGCCACAGAGGCGGCGGCGTGCAGAGACGCGAGGGAGTGGCTGGATGTGCTCCGGCTGGGCGGGTACGCGGCCCTGTTCATGGGCAACGGCTCGCTGGGCGTGGAACATCCCTGGGATTTCAAGGAGGTGACTGCAGACGATGTGGACAACCGCATGCGTATGCCGCCCCTGCAACGTGCGCGATTCTTCGCAGCAGCTGCGGCGACACCAAGTCCGCCACCGCTGGGTGGCGCTCTCACCGCGTCAGGCCGAAGTAGAGCACAAGCAGGTGGTCAAGCCGCAGTCACCGCCTGGCTCGCCGCCGCTCGGTTGACTCGGTATCAATCAGCGCTGGTGGCTCTGGGAGTTACCCAACCGCTGTGTTGCGCAGAGTTGATCGTCCCAGACGACTTGGATGCACTGGACATGCCGCCCTTACATCAGCGCCGATTCACCGCCGCAGTACAAGCTCTTGGGCCAGATGCGAAAGCAACACAGCCGCCTGGATTGGACGCGACGCCTATCGCATGGCTAGTCGCCATCCGCTGCGATGCCCACGCGGATGCGTTCACCCGCCTCGGTGTCTCATGCGCAGCCGACTTCGCGGAGGTGCTGCTATCAGATCTCTCCGACATTGGCCTCCCATTGCTGCACAGGCGACGATTCGCGCATGCAGCAGCGAGCACGCAGTCCGAGCTGAAGGCTGGTCGCCGCGATGCAGCCGCATGTCTCGCCGCTGCGGCGTCAGCACGTGATGTGGCTGCATGGCTGGATGCGCTGCGACTTGGCCGCTTGGGGCACGCGTTTGAAGCACTCGGTGTGGAGCGGGTTGCCGACATGGCTGAAGTGCTACCCAACGACTTGGCGGACATCGGCATGAGGCCCCTGGAGACGCGGCGCTTCAAGCACGCACTCCTGCGCTGAGATGCAAGGGGCGCAATGGATACGTGTTGATGTCCTGTTCTGAATTTCACTGCGAGCGTTCATTAACAGCGGGCGTCATTGCACTGCGATGCCGTCATCGCCTGCATCCGCATCAACACTAGCAATCCGGCGTCGTGGAGCTGCGACCAACTTGGCTGGGGTGCCGCACAATGCAGCTGCCAGCCGCTCCGCCAATGCCTTCGCATGAGGTCTATCCACACATCCGAAAGCCACACACAGCGGCGGTAGCATCCAAATCGGCTGCGTGCCCCACTGGTCCGCTGTCAAAACTGACTCCTCTGTGCTAGAAATCTCGTCCCGTATGACTCTGGTCTCGGGCTGCCCCTCGCCAGTATCGGAAGCAACAGCAACGCAGGCATCCCTGGCAGACGCGAAGCTGTCTGCACGCGCACAACGCAGAGGGGAGAAGTCCACCACAACCACTGAATCCGCGTCCATGTCCGCCTCGCTGTTCGCAACACCATGATGCACAAACACTGCCGGAAAGGCGAACGCGTCCGCATATTGTCTCCAGCTGTTCATCAGCGGCGACCCCTTGCGCTCACGCCTGTAGCCCGCTCCGGAGAGCACCATGAAGTGCCTCTTCTTCGACAACTCCCACACCGCGCGCTCGTCTGCGTTCAGTCTATGTGGCACGTCACGGCTGCCAGTGCCCCTGCGTTTGGCGCCCTCGCCTCGAGTGAGTCGCTCAACGTCAGCCAGGTCGGGCCTCGCTGAATCAGCCTTCGACACGGTCGTGCGTTGCATCAGCCACGGTCCATCGCACAAGCGGTGGGCGCATCGCGGTCGCCAACGTAATGCGTTGCACCACATTGTGTTTGCGACGGCCGCGAGACGAGTGATGACGTTGGCATCTGCGCTGAGCCTTCGCGGGATGCATGGCGGCGCTGCTCATCGTGCTCGCCATCGCCTCAGGCGCTTATCTATCCTTCTGGGCGGTGGGTACCGCGCTTGAGCATGGCAAAATGCCGCTCATGCAGAAGCAGGAGCAACCACCAGCTCCAGCGGACAGCAGCGAGCCCGTGAAGAGTGAATAGAGACATGTACACCGCAAGCCAAGGCGCACGTGTGCCATCGTCGAGGCCAACTCAGCGCGCGGCGGCGAGTAGTGGCGCGCCACGGGATGTACATCTGTCTCAGCGGAAGGCACCGCACACGGCCTGTCACTGTGAGCAGCTGTCGTCTGGCGCTGCACTCGTTCACTGGGCCCGGTCAGACGGCGCGTTCGTCTCAGCTGCACTCTCTGTAAACGCAACATCTGACGGACTGCGTGGAGTTGTTGCAACGCGAGACGTCGCCGTGGGCGAGACGTTGCTGTCGATACCGCCTCAGTGCACTGCCTTCTCTGCTGTCACCGCCCGCGCAGAGCTGTTCGCTGGTCTCGGGGCAACTCTGCAGGCTATAGACGCAACAGGCGACGCTCCTGGGGATGAAGCAGTCCTTGCGGCGTGGCTGTGTCTCGCCTTGGTCTCTACACCAGGGGCGTGCGCGCTGCGTGCTTATGCGCGCGCTTTGCCGCAATCAACACCAGACCTGCCTGCACTGTGGCCGGCGGAGATTGCGGAGGAGCTGTTGCCGTGGTGGATGCTCGATGCCGTTGATGAGAGTCGCCTTTCCTTTGCTGAGTCCTTGCAATCCGCAGCATCGATCACTGCCCGGTCGCCTGGTGAAAAGCCTTCAATCGAGCGCTTGCAGTGGGCGGTGGCACACGTCCGCGCTCGCGCTGTTCGGTACCAGGTCCGCACTGCTGATGGTCGCAGCATGACGTGGGCGAAGTGCATGATGCCAATTGTTGACACCCAGAATCACGAACAGGAGTGGCTGGACGCTGATGTGGTGCCTATTCTGATGAAAGCTGGTGTTTCTGAGGGCGATGCAGCTGCAATCACTGGATCAAAGACCACCAGAGGGCCTGCCACACGCGTCGAGTTCAGTGGCGGCGGCGCTTCCTGGGTGTCGCAGCGCCCCATACCTAGCGGCTCGCAAGTCACCTGGTCTTACGGCCCGCTCTCTAATGAGCAGTGCCTTCTGCAATTCGGCTTCGTGCCAACGCCCAGCCTGCACGCAGACTGCCTCGTTGAGCTCACCATTCCGGAGGCGGTCATCATTGACGCACTGGCACGCTGCCCAGCAGACACAGCGAGCGTGGACAGCAAGCGGCGTAACCTGCTTTTTGCAGCGGGCGCACTAGGCATGCAAGAAGGTGAACAAGCGCTGTTCGAGGTGAGACCGTGCGCTGCCCCGGAGGCACTCATGGCGGTGTGTGGAGCTATTGCATTGAGGACAGAGGCAGATACGCAGATGTATGAGGCGTGTACAGACGCCGGCGGCGAGCCTGCGGGCCAGCAACATGCATCCCGCGCCCGGGCCCTGGCTTGCAGCGTGCTCACCAGTGCAGCTCAGCAATGGTGCGGCCAACGCCCTAAGCAAGACGAGCCCTGCGATAGAGCAGCAGCTGCTACCGCCATCTGGGATGCCGCACAGCGCACACTGGCAACAGCGGCGGTGGCGGCGAGAACTGCGCGCGTGCCCCCTCTGCAGCCTGTGTGAGCATTTTCATTCGTTCTCATAGCGGCACTGGCGGGAAATCCGGCGCTCTTTGCAGCCAATTCGACGCCTCCCATGTTGCGTCGGCTTCTATATAATGCACGCTGTACGCGTGACGGCTCACTGTCGACGTGTTGGCTGCCGAGGCGTGCACGCAGGCGCCATGCAGTACCACGAGAGTCCTTGCTGGCGCCTCAAGCGGGATATAGCCAGACGCCTCGGTCTCGGAGAAGGGCGCGTAACTGGGCGGCTTGCCATCAGCCCATCGCGTCTTGCGCTCAGGTGTAAGGATAAACCGCCCTGCAACGCCATGTTCGTGCGACCTTGGAATCGCCCACAAGCAGCCGTTGTCTCGTCTGGCATCCTCCAGCGCCAGCCAGATGCCGACGCAAGAGTCGGGCGTTGTATGCAGGAAGCAGGAGTCTTGATGAGGGACAACAACACCACCGATTTGCGGCGACTTCGTTATGAGCATCGATTGCATCGGCATCGGTCGCCGCATGCCCAGTTGCGTGAGGAGCTGTCGCACAGCTGGAGAGCGTGACCAAGGTGCAAACACGGCGTCCATGTCGTGCATAGCTATGAGTGTCACAGAGACCTGGGGAGTGAGCACCACTTCAAGATAAAGCCTTGAGCAGCACACGCGTACCATGTCCAAACTTGTTGACCGCCAAGTGAATCGGCCTTGTGAGCTTTCCTTCGTTGTCAAGTGCGCCTTCTTCCAGGAAAAAGGAGACGTTGTTCGCGCTCTTCAGAAAGTACTCGTCGCTTGTCTCTGTCTGACGCGTGGTGGAGAACACGCTCGGGTTGCTCTCCGGCTTGAAGGAGTGAAGGAGCTCCTCGCTTCGGCGGAGCAGGGCGCTGACAGTGTGTGGAGTGGCAAAGTTGCGGACAACCAGGTAGCCATTCTCGTGGTAGAACGCAACTTGCTCAGCCGTCAATGAGGCGAAAGTGCCGCTCTCGTCTTGCCCCATGGAGAGACGCCCTGGCGAAGGAAGAACAGCCCCGGGGGACCCACCTCAACCCCCACTGTGAGCGACGCGTCCCGTCGCCGGAACGATGGCAGTCCATCTTCCGCATTTGCCGCACGCGTCATTCGCAGGCGCATGCAGACGCGCCAATCGTGGTGGGGCGGCGGCGTCGCTGGCATGTACTCCTCGTAGTAGCAGCAGCCGTGTGTACAACCAAGGACTGCCTTCCTCTGCACTCCACTGCGACGCAGTAGCGCACGGACGTTCTGTCGCTAGTAGACGTGCTCTGAAGCAGCGTTGGAACAAGAATAGTTTGGGCCGCCGGGCACGTGTTGTGTTTGCCTCCACGAACGAGACGCCCGGGTCGAAGACGCCGTCGCCGCGTGAGGTAAATCAGGGACGGATTCTATTAGGGGTGGTGGGCGCGTTTTACGGTGCGTCATAGCGCCTGCTGCGGCCGCAGATCGTGGTTTGACATGCACACCAAGCAAGCGCTCGTCTGTGAACTCGCGCTGCTTTCAAAGAAACTCGCTGACAAGCGCTGTGCACGCACCAGGGTCGTTGGCCGCAGCGCTGCGATATGTCTATCTCCTGCCTGGCCCGCCGGTGCGTCTTATGAGAGTCACATGTCAAGGCTAGCTTCTAACTTGTTTATCCTCCGCTGCGGTGCCTTGCTCGCCTTCATTGCCTGTCCCACAGTCCGCGTCCGCTCTGTCTGCAGTCCGTGGCGTCATGGCTGCTCTGTGCTTCGTGCCGTTCGCATGGGCGTGGCGCAAGCAGTGGGCCGACCTGCCCCGCGAGTTCTGGACTGCCGCGTTCGAGCTTGCGCTCTGGAATTTCCTGTCACAGGCGCGTATGCGAACTCAGCTTTCTATGATTCGCATGCATGCCGTGTGCTGATGTCCACAATGCCCAACACAGGGATTGCTGAACATTGCGTTGCTGTACACGGATGCCATGCGCGTCTCCTTCATCGCGCAGACGGCCATTGTGTTGACACCCATCATTGCTGCCCTGCGTGGCAATTCAATTGGCAGAATCACGTGGCTAGCGTGCGTCGTTGCCCTCGTCGGTGTTGCGCTTCTTGCCGGGGACGGCACATCGGCTGCAGCCGCAGCTGTGGCTGCTGGCGTTGCGCCGCCTGCATTCCGCATAACTGGCGGTGACGCCCTAGCTTTGGGCGGCGCAGCCACCTCTTCGCTGTATATTTACCGCATGAGCGAATTCGGGAAGAAGGGCTTATCCACGGACATGACGCAGGCTGTCAAAGTCATCCTCCTCGGCGTTCTGTACTCATTCTGGGCTATTGGTGACGGCATGCGCATCGTCGCGGCCGGGGGAAGCGTAGTTTCTTTGTGGCCAGGCTACACCAGTTGGCTTGCGTGGGCAGTCCTCTTGTACTCCGCCATCGTCCCCGGCGCTGTAGCGGACGTCATGCAGGCCCGCGGCCAGGCGAAGGTGGATGCCGCGGAGGCGCAGGTCCTGCTGGGCGCGGAGCCGCTGTGGACAGCCATCCTGGGCATTGTGTTGCTCCACGAGCGCATGGGCCCCCAGGGATGCGTGGGCGCGGGGCTCATCATCACAGCTGTCCTCATGGCTGGCGGGTTCGCCGAAGCGGCGCTGAACCGTCTACGAGGGAAGGGGCCTGCGAAACGGGAGTGAGAGGACAAGGCCAGTGCACAAAGTGTCCCACCAACGATTGAATGTTATCGGTTTGTCAAAGCGTCTATTTCTTCGCGTATTTCTGCAACAACTCGACGGTGTCCTCCTTCTTCTGCGGGTTGTTCTTGCCAGCCAGCATCTGCATGGGGCAAGCTGTCAGATCCCAAACTTAGACAGGCGACAAATGCCAGGGGATGGCGCACCAAGGGTGTGTTGCCGCTCAAGTCCTTGACATTCACGTCCGCCCCAGCATTGCAGATCTGTTTCGAAATTGGCCGCGCAATGCCAATCAGCGACGCGTAAACAACAGAGTTGCAGGGAAAGCCACGCACCTCCTCAATCTTGGGCAAATCTCCCTCCGCGGCAGCGAAGAGCAAAATGATGTCGATGGCCGGAATTTTGGCTGCAGGGGGTGGAAAACGCACAAGGCCGTCAGCGTTGTGGCAGACACGTCTTTTCAGAGTGCGTGTGCGTACCATCCAGCAGGGCGTACATGCGGTCATATGTCCCCTCTACAGCCAGACAGCCCATGTAGTTGAAGTACTGCTCCACGTCGTCACTGCAAGGGCAGCAGCGACAGTGAGTGTCAGTTGCAGGTTGCAGGTTGGCTTGCGCAGGCCCTTCGAGTGCACTCACCGGTCGAAGTCGTTGCGTCCCTGGCTACCAACAATGCCTGACAGGTGACGAGTGTGTGAGGCACGGAACAAGGGCGCTCGCAGCAGCAAGCACTGGCACTGATACGCGTTGACGATCCACAGCAAGGTACAGAGCGCGCACTCCTCACAAGGCTTGCTGCATACTCGAGCTGCGACGTCCACCACGGCGCACCTGCAGTCTTGCTGTCCTGACGAAAGTTGAAGAAAGCAGTGCAGCGGGCGCCGTTGCTGCGCCCGAGGCGAACAGCTGCCCCACGCAGCTGCTGTGGAAGGCAGGGCGCGCGTGCACTTGCCCGGGGCCGTGTGCTCGCTGTTGTGTGGCATGTAGCTGAGTGTGTGGGTGCGAAGCTGCGCATCGTGCGCGTTCTGGTGGAGGACTACTGCAATCACCAAGAAACCGATACCTCCGGCCACGTTGGCACAACAAAGCGCCTTCGCAGGAAGCACAGAAGCATGCCAGAGACGGTGCTCGCCGTGAGGCCACTCCAGGAAGGCGACTTTGACAAGGGTGCGTCCAGGCTTGTCTTTTGGCACACGCAGGAGTCCTTCTCCTCCCTCCCCTTACGCGTAGACCTGGTCTCTGCCGCTGGCGCAGGAGTGATGCAACTCCTGTCGCAGCTCACAGTCGTGGGCGACGTGACACGCGAGACGTTTGCTGCTCGCTGCGCGGACTTGTCTGCTGGGCCAGAACATGTGATGGTCGTGGAAGGCGCGTCGCCCACCTTTGCTTCAGTGGCTCTCGCGACAACAATCTGCTGATGACGCTGCTCTTCGATCACGCCAGATGGACCTGGCGGGCCATTGCTGGCATGCGGCACACTCGTGCTGGAGAGGAAGCTGATCCGCAACTGTGGCGTGTGCGGCCACGTTGAGGATGTTGTCGTTGACTCCTCCGCCCGAGGCCGCGGTGTGGGTAAGTTGCTGCTGGCGGCGTTGACAGACTTGGCGCGGCAGCGGGGCTGTTACAAGGTCATCTTGGACTGCTCGGAGGACAATGTAGAGTTCTACACAAAATGCGGCTTCAAGCGCAAGGAGGTGCAGATGGCCCTCTATTTCTAGGTGATCATGCACATGCATGCATCCTAGTGTGACAGAGGATGAAAGTCTCAGGTGACTCACCGTCCTCTCCTTCGTCCTTACCCCTTCGCCAACGCCCACGCTTGTCCGCCCTCAGCGCCGTGTGCTCTCTTTGAAGACTGGCACATCCCGTGTCGTGTCACGTGCCTTCGTAAGCAGTCCGTGGAGTAGTGGTGGAGTCCGGCTACTGCAGGCAGCCGTCTACGCGGCGGCCCCCGCGGCCTGCAAAGGCTGCGAGATGACGGCTGGCGCGTCCATGCCGGTGGCAGCGGTGCTAGGTGCCGCCGCTGTTTGGTTGGCCGCGGCTAGGCAGTCCGACCTGCTGCAGCCTTGGTTAGGAGTAATGTTGGCCGCGACGCTCCTGATCTTCACAACGCAGTACGTTTCCACACTTCCGCATTCTGTATAAAATGCCGTGCCTGCTGTCAGACGAGGGGCAGGCCACGCTCCCGGTTTTGCAAGTGATGCCCACCAAGGTTGGGTTGACCACCAACTCAGCGCTCACCACCGCCTCTCACTGCTATTCACACAGACTACGCACTGAAAGCGCATTATTGCGCGTCTGCGTCGCCGCGTCGTGGAGCTACAGCTCAGCGGGCGCTGCTCTTGAGTACACTGCCTTCGGTACACCTCAGGCTGCCAGCAGCACGACGCGCTTCCCGCTGCGCGCCCACCTCGTCTCGCTTGCCGTCTGCGTCGCTTTCTTCGAGCAGTCGCACCTGACGGTCGCAACTCTGGCCTGTCACGCTGCGGTGTTGTTTGCAGTTCGAGGCTGGACCATGCCCACAGTGGCAACGGCCGCCATCGCGGGTGCAGAGGCCTTTGGAGCTGCTCTAGTCGTGTTATGCGTCTCGCGCCTACTAAGACGTCTCCACCACGAAGGCGCCGTCGCGCAGACGCCGCGCAGTCCACTCAGTCCACTTCAGCACAGCTCTGATGCCTCGCAGCATGTGTCAGCTCTCGGTCCAGACGAAATCAAGCATGAACATCAAGCAGATGGCGAGATGGCGCCCGAATCAGAGATGGAGGATGACGACATGCAGACGCACGTGCTGGCTGCCCAGGTGGAGCGCTTACTTGATTTCCTCAAATCGCGGCTAGCAGGCGCCCCGGGCGAGGCGGCCATCCTTCGATGTGGCGCAGACACATGCGCGGCGCTGTTCCCAGCAGCATGTGCTCTCGGCCTGGGCTGCTTTACGGAGGGTACGGGCACACAGGCGGTTGCTATGCTCGAGGTAGCCTCACGAACACTAGACGGCGAGCGCGCGTTGCGTTCCGCATTGCCGGTGAATGTGGGCGCGCCGTTCATCGGCGGCGCTCAGGATGGCTCTGATGACCATACGCCAAATAACACCAGCATTGCACGTGTGTGCGGAGCCACCAACGTGGAGCGCCCATTTCTTCTCGACTCAGCCGCATTTCCGGACGAGTTAGCGGAGTGCGATGACTGGATGCTCGCCCTTGACGGCGGTCTGGAGTCTTGCCGTGCTGTGACGGCGCCACTGCAAGCTGGCGCTGTTGTAGTCGGCTTCTTAACGCTACACTTCGATGATTGCAGAACTTGCAGCGAGACGCCTTACTACCTCGATAAACGGCCGGTCATGTTCGCGTCGGCCATGCGTTCCGTATGCGATCTCATCGCGGGCGCCATCTTCGTCCGGCGAGCTTTCGCGATTGCGCCGGACCAAGACGCACCCGATTCGGCTGGCAATGCGGCGGATCTGTTGCTTTCAGCAGCGGAGAGAGACGATGTTGGAGGAGCGCTATTCCACAGGCCAACCAGTCCCTCGTGGCGCAACCGCGGGGCCAGTCCTCCACAGGCAGGCAGGGGGTCTCAGTCGCTGCTCCCCTCGCATCTGGTCAACGTGGCAAACGACGCTGCGCCTGCTAGCGAGGCCGCCACTTCCGTGGACGAGGACGCCACTCCACCAAACTCAGTGACACTTCTTCCTCACGACGATGTGGGCACAAGTGCGGGGCCCTACCTGAGGGTGGTGCCTGATGACGCGTGTGCTGATGAGCCCTGCGAAGCGGATGAGACCGCGTTGCAGGAGTTGGACCGGTCATCTGCCGAAGACGATGCCGTGCTGCTGGATTGGAGCTTCGATGCCTGGTCCATGCCAGAGGCATCCGTTCCACACCTCTTGGTCGCTATCCTCCACGGCTGCGGCCTGCTGCGCCGCTTCCGCATCCCGCCGAGCCGAGCACTTGCATTCACGACTGCCCTGGCAGAGCACATGCCCAGCAACCCGTTCCACAACGTCAGACACGTGTTTGCCGTCACGGTCACCGCATACCGCTTTGTGCACCACAGCGCTACATGTCGGCATGCGCTGGAGGACGTGGACGTGCTTGCACTGCTTCTTGCAGCGATGTGCCATGACTTGGAGCACCCGGGCACAACAAACGCGTTCCAGGTGAACACCTGCAGCCAGCTTGCGCTGAGGTACAATGACATCAGCGTGCTTGAGAACCACCATGCGGCAACGGCGTTCGCACTGATGGCGCAAACACAGCTGCTCGCTAATCTATCACCCGCAGATGGGCGTGCTGTCCGGAAGCGAGTTGTGAGCGCCATTCTGGCCACAGACATGGGCAAGCACAAGGAGCTGCTTTCAACAGTCGGGGAGCGCATCTCTGCCGCGCAAAGCCTCGCGGCTGAGGAGGCCGCTGCTGCTACAGCGCCGGCGCGCACGGGGTTTCCTTCGGGCAACGAAGGGAGTATGCACAACTCCACGCCAAGGACGACTACGTTCGAAGAAGATGACAGTGGCGGCCCGGTTGCTGCACAGCATCATCATCATCACCACCATCACCACGGTGCAGGAGGGCACGCTATTGAGCGGGCGCAGTCGTTGTCAATTGATCGGCGTCCACCATATATGCAGCCGTTGGAGCGGCGAAGCAGCATGCGCCGGGGCAGTCACTTGACTGGGCCTGCACTTGCAGAGCGCTTCGCTGGAGGTGGCCCCGCGCACACGCACGCACCAGCGCAGCGCTCTAGTAGCTTGGCAGCCACCTCGTTCCACGCCGGCATGCTGGACCGCCGCCCCAGCGACGCGACCGCTGCGATGGGAGGCCACGCGCCTGCGATGTTCATCGAGCGCCGCGGCAGCCTGGAGCGCATGCGCAGCTCAGCTGGCAATCTGTCTCCGACAGAGGACAGTTCGCCGCCACCAGCACATCGGATAAGCAGCAGCCCCACGCACATCGGCATGATGCCCGATCCTGCGCATGTCACTGATAGCTTGCTGCAGCAGCGGCGCAGCCTGAGTCGCGTCTCAGCGGACGGCTCCTCGCTTCCGCCGATGCCACGTATCTCTGGGTCAGGTCCTCGTCGAAGCAGCCGCAGCAGCATCACTGCCGCCATCGCGGACCTGGGCTTGGCGCTGGGTCCCCAACCCGGGAATCCGCGCGCGAGCTGCGAATCGACGCGGAGCTTGTCTGGTGCTGCTGCGGAGTACAACACCTTTCTCGTGGCTCATGTGTTTACAGACTCGCCGGAGGACCGGCAGTTGCTGGTCAGTTTCCTGTTGCACTGCGCTGACCTGTGCACGCCGCTCCTGCCTCCGTCCGTAAGTGCGCGCGTCTGCGACGACCTCGCCGATGAATTCGCGGCACAGGCAGCTCGAGAGCGCCAAGCCGGGCTGCCTGTCACAGTCATGTTGGCTGGAGATGACCAGGCGAAAGCACGCATGGAGACAGGCTTCATCGACTTTGTCGTGCGCCCGCTCTATGTGAGCCTATGCACCATCCTTCCGGACCTGGGCCAGTGCCTGACGCTGATTGACAAGAACCGCCGGCGATGGGATGCGTTGCTGAAGGCAGGGCGGTGAGAAGTCACAGCGCATCATGAGAAGTTAATGAGATTAGTGGAGATGACACGGGATGAGAAACACAGATGGTGGAGCTACGGAATCGACGGAGCACGCTTCACTGCAATGGAGTCTCGTTTGTCTGTGTCTCTGTAACACCTCCCTTCGTGGCTGCAGCTGCAAACGGCGGTGCTGGAACGATACGCCACCGCGCCCTCACCACATCTAGCGGCTCCGGGAAGTGGCGCTCATAGGGGATGCACATCAGGTCCACACACGCGACGCCTGCACGCAGAGCCCAAGGCATGTGGACACTCAACAGCTGGCGCCTGCGTGCGGCGCTCAGCCGCACGGGGCCGAACACAGCTGCTAGTGCGGCGCTGGGCATGCCCGTCTGCACAGCTTCCACAGCTTTCAGTGCCAGTTCACCAGACACACTTGTGCTGCATCCGAATAAGACGTGCCACAAATCATGCACCTCCCGAGCGCTGGAGATGGTGTAGCAATGACATGCACGCAGTCACGCGGGGCTATTGACGCGAGGATGACGCACGGAATGATAGACAATGAAGCACGCACCGTGCTGCAACATATGCCAACTCAGGGTCGTCCACAAATCGCACTGGCGGGCGCTCATGTGGCAGAAACTGACGTGTGTTCATGAAGCGTGCATATGCGCCGCCAAACGTGTGTTCTGGCAGCTCCCAGCACGCCTGCAGCGTCTCGTCGGTGATTCTCGGCTTCTCAGCTAGCAACTGCGCGCCGGTGGGGTCAGCGGCCATGCGAGCTCGCATGCGCGCTAACGCAACATGTCCAGTGGTTTCGCTGCGTGTGGGGAAAGGTCACGCGGGGTGTGAGCACAGCCGAAACACATACAGCGTCAACGACGTGCGTACCCGAGGGCGGCGACTAAGTCGGCTCGCTCCGGGGAAGCGAGCGCGCCGAGTGCAGAGCCGACAGCGACGGCGGCGCGCTGCCACGCGTTTAGCGGCGTGTGGCTGTCGTAGAGCAGGCCACTGTTGTGTTCCGTCGTTGAGGACTGTGTTGCGTTTGAGACGTCAGCCCGAGCGGTTTCTACAGGCACAGTCGTCTCTGTCGTCTGGCTGAAACAGCGCTGAGAAGGGCTGCGCAAGCACCGGGCGCCCCGACGCAGGGTAGACATCCTGCTCCCGAGGGCGACGAGCCTCTGTCCCGCTTGCAGTGATGTCATCACTCTGAGGCTCCCTCCGCAACACCAGAGCCGTCGATCGATTTAGACGCCACGGAGAGCGATGACGGATGGCGCAGTTGCACCTCGACTCGTCCTTCTCCGAGTGAAGCGCAAGCGCCAGGAGGCACCTCAAGAAACAATCAGTGCGTGTGTTTGCCACCGCGCTACGCTGCCTCTGCATGCAGCTGGGCACACAGCACTGCAGCTGCCGTAAGTGCAGAGGAGGGTGAGCTCTGACAGTGCCAATGCTCTCCTTCTGCCTCCAGTTGTGGAGGAGCACGTGCCGAAGAGCAAGCGCCCTGCTGCACATGGTACCGTGACGTCTGTCGCTGCTGTTTCAGGAGCCGGGGCCGAGCAGTTCGCAGAGGGGAGAACGCCAAGTGCAGAGGGTGTGCTTCCTGCACAGCCTCCACCACGAAGACGACGTTTCCGTCGCGTCGACACGGTGCCTGTGACTCAGGTGTGTCACGTGACGACGTGACTTTCGCGCCGAGACGTACAGTGACGCGGGTTTTGCGCTTGCACAGACACAAGGCCAGTCGGAGGTCCTCCTCCAGCGCCTTCTAGCTGGCGCTAGCCGTGCAGCTATCACACCTTCCACTAATAAGCCGAATGCTGCACCACCGCCCACTGGACGTGGCGTTGTGAGCGGCACCACGTCGAGAGCAGTGCACAGCGCAGTTGCCAGATACACCCAAGTCCGCCACCGGCGGGGCCTTGCGCCGCCATCGAACGCAGCAGCTGTGAATGGAGAAAGTGGGCCCTTGCAGTCGATGTGTCGCGTGTATGATGTCGAAGCGTTGCCGATGACTGCAGACGATTCTGGGTTGGATATGGACACGGCTGATGACGCGGCTAAGAAAGCAGCGCGGGCGGCACGCACTCAAGAGGCGGCACAAGCGAAGGCAGCTGCGGCGCAGGAGCAGCGCCTGATGTGCAATTACGTGCCGATGCTCCAGGAGGTGCTGCGTGCGCAAGGAGTTGAAGTGGATGCAGCTGCCCTGCTTGGCGGTCGTGATGGCGGCGCTGCAGGCGAAGACGATGAGTATGTTTTCGATGTCTATACCGTGGACGTGGAGGATCATGACACGATGCAGCTTGAGGAGGGGAATGGCATGGATATGACTTCTGCCTGGGCATCTCAAGGCGAGGGTGATCGTGAGGCGCCTGTGCTGTCACTCTATGACCCCGACGACGATGATGCCTGGGATGGCGACGCAGACACCCGGCTGGCGTGGAGCCTGCCAGGTGGAGCACTGGACACTCTGGCCACCCTCCGTGGCGCTCTGCCTGACACCGACTCCGATCCTGACGGGGCAGAGGTGGACTATCCAGACGAGGGGGATGATGATGACGACGACGAAGAAGAAGGTGACGGCTTTGGAGACGAGGACGACGATGTGTGGGCGACAGGCGGACAGACGAGACACGTGTGGCAGCCGCGCGGGCGTGGTGCCACAGCTGCAGATGACGAGGAGTACGACACAGTAGCGTACGAGGAGTCTGAGCGTGAAGAGGAGCGGTTCAAACGATGGGCAGCGCTCACAGGTGCACGAGACAGGAAGAAGGACGACAATTGATGCGCGCGCGTGTGTGTGTGTCGTAGCATTCATGCGCACTCACCAGATGCGTCTGGCGCCTCCTTGAGAAGGAGACAATGCTGCGTCCCCCGCTCCCGGAGATGTAGGTGACAGGGGTCCCCCGCCGCCAGTGCTGCTGCTGCGTGGCGTCGCAGGCGTCGCAGGTACAGGTGTGAACGGAGGCGCGTAGTAACTACCTCCTCCTCCAGTTGCGCCACCAACGAGCGCTGCGACACCCGGATGTGGTACCCTTTCTGCCGAGATGATACTTGCATCTTGTGCTGCTCGCAGTGCCACGACGCAGCCGTTACGTAGCGCCAGGACGCGGACAGCATGACGCAGACGCTCTGCAGCTGCGGATGGAGTCACCTGGGACGCTGCTATGGCGGATGCACGAGCAATTCGTTCCGCCAAAGTGGCAGGCTCTGCGTCGTATGCGTCATCACGAGTCGATGAAGTGAGCAAGTCGTCATACAACATGCCGAAGAAATCACCCAGCTGACTTTCTGTGGCGGGGGCAGCTTGCGGTGAGGGCATCCACGTGAGGACTGCCACGGCGCCAGCATCTAACACGGCGCAGCAGAAGGCGAGCGGACACGGACGCGCACACAGCATGGCAGCGGAGCTGCTTGCTGGTGGACCCCACACGCCGGCAGTTCCGAGGCGTACATCATCAGGCGTGAGCACCCGGGCAGGGAGTGTCCGTCGGAACACAGCCGACAAAATGGCCGTGCCGCTTGCGCCAGAGGCGGAATTCTGCGGCGATGACACTAGTGACGGAGGCACTCCGTCGGGGCCTCCTGTAGGTGGCGCAACCAAGCTGGTGGCACCCAGCGGCTCGTGAAGGACGCCACCTGCGTCAAAGGGCACTCCCCGTGTCAAAATATCCGCCAGTCTGCGCGGCGGGTCTTGCGCACTGCCGCCGGGAGAGTAATTTGGTGACCACAGCGCACTCTGGTGCCCACCGCTGTCGCCGTCATCAGATGAAGTCTGCGCAATGCTGGCCACAAACGCAGTCGCTGCATCGCTCGGCTCCGCAACGGCGGTGACATCTGTACGCCATGCTAGCACGAGTCCTTGCTCTGAAGATGATGATCCACTCGCGGCGGCGGTGCACGGAGTGCCATACCCCGCCCAATGCACAAATTCACATCCACCTTGAAGGGCTGCCCGCAACGCCGCAGCAACCTCAGGCGGTGTGAGCACCGGACTGCTGACATCAGTCACAACGAATGGCACGGATGCAGACGTGCATGCGGCCATCACACCGTCCGCATGGCGCCGCCATCCACGACCTTGTTGAACCAGCGGCTGGGCAGACCCAGGTTCCATCCGCGGTGCGTCGAACACGGCGATTCCAGAGCGAGATGCGCCCCCGTTGAGCCGCGAAGCCGAGCTGGAGCCCTTGATCGGAGTCGTCCGGTGCGGACCCTCGTAGCTGTCAGCCTCAACAGCACCCTGCACATCACTGCTCTTGCTTGCGCCCACACTCACGGATTTCCTGGCGCTTTCCTGAGCCAAGCGAGTCGCACGTGCGGCACGTGCGGCATCAGCAAGACATGGCGGCGGCGGAGGCTGCAATTCACTGCTGTCTGCATTTCTCACCTCAGCTGATGATAGCGCCATCGGCGGCGACGCCACCACGCCAGCGCACAAGGCTGCTGCGCATGCGTCAAAGCGGTGTGCATTACGCGTGCAGTAATCGACAGTCGCGTCGCACAGGCCCCTCAATAGTCCTTCGTCCAATTCGTCGAGCTCCACTGCACAGCGCTCATCTACAGGGTTGAATCTGTAGTATTGGATGCCTGCAGCTGGGGCAAGTAGTTGAAGTACATCATCTGTGCGATGCACATCGCACGCAGACTCCACAAGCACAGCACCGGCGTCAACGAACCGGCTGATGGTGGAAGCATCTCGCAACTTAACGGGAATGTTGCCGCTGCCGCATGAGACGAGTACATCTACGGGCACGCCTGGCCAGCGTAGAGATGCCTCTTCCAGGGCCAGAGCGGCTGGATTGTTGACCAACACGGCACCATCTTGCCATCGAAGCCCGCCATGGCAGAAGTCAGCGAGGTAGTACGGCGCTGCGCTGCTGGCGCGCACAGCATGCCAGACGCGATGCGTGCAGCTGCCTAGAGTGCCTGGCTTGACGCCCCGTCCCGGAGGCGGCGCGACTGCGCCAGCCTCGTTCCAACCAGGGTGCCTCTGACCGCTGGTAGAAGACCAAGCCACATCGGGCTGGTAATTCCGGAACACGAATGGCACCGCCGGCGAGACGGACATGCATGTGGCCACCACAAAGACAGCAGGGCCGCCCCGAGCCGCGGTATCAATCAAGCACGGCTCACGCTCCTCCGGTGTAGCCCCATCAAAGAAAGCACACGCTTCACGCATGAGGCGCTCGAACACAGCCGCGTCGTGCTTGCATCCAGAGACAGCGACTCGGAGCTGTGAGGATGCGGAGCCGTAGAGCGCCCCCAAACGCGCTTGCCAAGTTGCGGTATCCTCCCGGCTGGCAGAGGTACTGAACACTTGACTGCCCAAGTGGCGGTACAGCGCCTCGCACGTGTCCAGGTCGTGGCCGTGCATGCCTAGCGCGACAGCGAGCACGCCGCCGGTGGATGTTCCGCCGATGAGGTCGAACAACTGATGGATGCGCTTTCCTGTGCGCGCCTCCAGCTGGCGAAGCTGCCGCACTGTCGCTAATCCGCGCATGC
>Ga0164296_1001761_pt1 | contig 22355 bp, 22 predicted proteins | sample GEODES057metaG_FD_113533 | JGI IMG/M metagenome (GOLD analysis project Ga0164296, IMG submission 113533) | Dystrophic lake water microbial communities from Trout Bog Lake, Wisconsin, USA - GEODES057 metaG | ecosystem: Environmental > Aquatic > Freshwater > Lake | place: USA: Trout Bog Lake...
AAGCCCGTTGCCCCAAAGAGCAACTTTGCGGTGCCCGGTATCTACTTCTACGACGAGCAGGCGCCAACGCTGGCGCGCAACATCACGCCGAGTGCGCGTGGCGAATACGAAATCACTGCACTCAACAACGCCTACCTCGAACAAGGGCAGTTGCGCGTCGAAGTCTTATCGCGTGCAACAACGTGGCTCGACACTGGAACGCATGAGTCACTGTACGAAGCGGGCGGACTTATTCGCACGCTGCAACACCGCACGGGTCTTCGCATTGGTGACGTTGAGCAGATTGCCCGCGACCAAAAGTGGCTGTAAAAACGCTTTACTTCTGAGTATCGCACAGTCATTTTCTCTGGCCTAAAGTGGCACTACACAGTATTTAGAGGAGACGAAATGTCCACTGTTGCTCTTTCAACTTCACCACGTCGCGTACTCGCCGACATCCTGCCCGCATCATTCTTGGCCCAAGTGGCTCTTGTTATTGGTGGCGCAGCACTCGTCGGAATCTTGGCGCAAATTTCTATTCCCCTCGGCTTCACACCGGTGCCAATCACCGGACAGACCCTTGGCGTGCTCCTCGTTGGAACGGCACTCGGCTGGCGTCGTGCGGCCCTTTCGATGTCGTTCTACATGTTGGCTGGCATGGCCGGCATTCCCTGGTTCGCCAACCACGCACACGGCGTGCAGATGCCACTCATGGGGTACCTGGTGGGCTTCATTTTTTCTAGCGCCTTGCTCGGTGCTCTGGCTTCACGAGGCAACGACCGGAACATTGTTCGTGCTGCACTTTCCATGATCGCTGCTGAGCTCGTTATCTACGCATTCGGCGTGACCTGGCTCTCACACAACCTGCACGTGTCACTCGCCACCGGCTTCAACCTGGGCATGCGTCCCTTCATTTGGGGTGACATCATCAAGGCTGCTTTTGCTGGTCTGGCGCTGCCAACGGCGTGGCGCATCGTGAAGAAGGCTGACGAGACCAAGTAAGTACTCGAACAACAAGAAAGCCGCCAACCAACTGGTTGGCGGCTTTCTTTGTTTCGAGAGTTAGTTACAACTGAATGCCGTACTGACGAACGATTGCGTCACCTTCAATTTCGTACGTCCACGCACATGAAGCGGTCGAGCCATCAGCCAAGTTTGAAAAACCTCGATGTGGTTGGCCAGAGTACCCATGCGGGCAATGGGCGTTGACACAACGGTCACATCGGGATTGTCGTGCTGGAACTGATTCGTGAAAGCAATAAAGGTGTCGCGACCGTCAACCACTACTTCTCCGGTGGCGGCATTAATCCACTGAAAGTTCGGTGCTAAGAGATCAATGAACGTTGCGAACACGTCCTTCGCAACTGGGAAACTTGCATTGAATGCCTCGAGTTTCGTTTCAATTGACATTCTTTCTTTCCTTTATCTCGCCACCCTCCAGAGCAGCGCTCAGCACTAGTTCAGATCAAACCCGAGAAAGGTGGCTTCGGCGCCGTGGGCCGTGACCTTCTGCCATCCAATCGCCTTGCGGTTAAGACTGGCGTACCCTGTCGCCACTGCCACCGCGTGCGACAACACTTCGTCTTCGCTCTTAGCTACCTCAACGATGCCGGCACTCAGCGCTTCACTGGCTGAGTAACGACGTGCGGTGAGCGCTGCTTCGATGGCCGTTGCGCGAGGAAGTCGATTCGTAAGGATTGAGAAGAGCTGGTCGCCCAGGGGCATACCAATGGCGGTCTCATTCATGCACCAGAAGCCCCGGTCTTCGCGCATCACACGGTAATCAAATCCACACGACAGGAGTGCCCCGCCGGCAAAAGCGTGTCCATTGATTGCGGCAACGGTGTAGGCCGGGAACACGAGGAGGCGTCCAATGGTGCGTTGCAACTCCTGAACCGTTCCCGCCAGCTCGTCAGGGTTCGCACCGAATCGTTCGAGATCAAGACCATTCGAGAAAAACTTTCCAGTTCCGGTAAGGACGAGGGCAAGTTCGCCTTCGACTTGCGACAACTCGTCAAGAATGGCATTGAGTCGAGCGAGCGAGTCGTAATTGATTCGGTTTTCACCTTCGTTCCACGTGACGACAGCGACGGGACCTTCGAAGCTCAGAGAAATATCCATACACGGACTTTACGGCAAACTTCACTACCAGCAAGTAAGTTAGCCACCATGGCTGAAAGCACTTCACACTCACCAGAACCAGACGTCTCCAAGGAGCACCCAATTTCGGAACACTGGGTGTGGGCCGGTGAACACCGCCCCGCAATGCCTCGAAAGTTCGTGGAATCAATGACCTCCAACTGGGCTGACGTCCCGTTTGGACCAGAGGTCCACTTGGCCGCTCCCTACAGCGCTGCCCGAAGGGTTGTCCTGGGTGAGGCGCTCGAAGGCCGAACACTCGTCATCCCCACTGGTAACCCCAAGGTTCGCGCCAACGACACTGACTACGCCTTTCGTCCGGGCAGTGACTTCTTCTACTTCACCGGGTGCATGGAGTCTGACGCTGTTCTGGTGATCACACCGGGCATCAATGGACCACGGTCACTCCTCTACATTGCTGAGCGCCGCAATCACCAAACCCACGAATTCTTCACCGACGCTCGCTACGGAGAGCTCTGGGTTGGCCCGCGCCGTGGCATTGCCGAAGCCGCTCACTACTACGACATCGCGACCGCTCCGCTCAGCAACCTGATGTCGGACTTAGCGGACCTAGAGAACGTCGTCACACTTCGAGGCTTTGACGCGGCGGTCGATGCGGCCATTGCTCCGCACGTTGACGATGCTCTTCTCGCTCAGACCGCGAGCGAACTTCGACTCATTAAGGACGACTTCGAAGTTGCTCAATTGCAGCTGGCGATTGACTACACCGTGAAGGGATTTGAGGACGTGGTGCGGGCGCTACCCGAGGCTGAAGGCCGTGGCGAACGAGTCATTGAAGGAATCTTCAACCTGCGCGCACGCGTCGAGGGTAACGACGTTGGCTACGGCACTATTGCCGCCAGTGGATCGAACGCCACCATTCTTCACTGGATGCAGAATGACGGAGCCGTACGCAGTGGTGACTTGCTCCTGCTCGACGCGGGCGTGGAATGCCACAACCTCTACACCGCTGACGTAACGCGAACCATGCCTATCAATGGCGTCTTCTCCCCCGCGCAACGACGAATCTACGACTTGGTCTTTGAAGCGCAGTCTCAGGCCATCGAGGCAGTGAAGCCTGGCGTTGACTTCCTCGAGCCTCACCGGGTGGCGATGAAGGTCTTGGCGCAGGGTCTCTACGACTTGGGCATTATGAAGGTGGACCCCGAAGATGCGCTGCGACCTGAGGTCCAGGCCTTCCGCAGGTACACGCTGCACGGCGTGAGCCACTGGCTCGGCATTGATGTGCACGACTGCGCCAACGCGCGTAATGAACTCTTCCGTTCCGAACTTGAAGTTGGACACGTCCTTACTGTTGAGCCGGGCCTTTACTTCCAAGAGACCGACCTGACCGTTCCCGAAGAGTACCGCGGCATTGGGGTACGCATCGAAGACGACATCCTCGTCACCGCAGACGGTTACCGAAACTTGTCGGCTGCCCTCCCTCGTGAGGCGAGCGCTGTTGAGGCGTGGATGAAGCAGATCTGGTCCAACGGACCAACCAAGCTAGGTCTTTAGGAGCGAACGCGAATCGGCAAGTTGCGAGGTCCGCGGACTTGTCCCTGGGCCCAGGTAACAGCCTCGGGGTCAGCAAGTTCAAACGTTGGGAAACGCTTGATGAACTCTTCGATCGCAATACGAAGCTCCAGGCGTGCCAAGTTCGACCCCGCGCAACGGTGAATGCCTAGGCCAAAGGCCACGTGGCGGTTCTCAGCGCGGTCAATGATGAACTTGTCGGCGTCTTCGAAGGCTTCGGGGTCGCGGTTGGCGGCCGGGAAGCCGAGGAGGACCCAGTCATCCTTTTTCATCGGGCAACCCTGGAATTCGTAGTCATCCTTCACCAGACGAGCCATCGTCACCGGAGCGTAGAAGCGCAAGAACTCCTCCACAGCAACAGGCATCAGTTCAGGTTCGTTAACGAGGCGAGCCAGATCTTCAGGGTGCGATGCGAGGTGCCAGAGTGATGCACCAATGGCGGACCAGGTGGTGTCGATGCCAGCCACCAGAACAAGAATCATTGTTCCAAAGACGTGCTCTGGCGACAACTGCGTTCCCATGATTTCGGCATTGAGCAAGTACGTGGTGAGGTCGTCCTTGGGGTTGTCGATGTGCTCTTGGATCTGCTTGTTGAAGTATTCCTCGATAGGAGCAAACTCCTCCATACGCTGCTCCGCGGGGTGGTCAATGCCCTCAAGCACAATGTGCACGAACTCTAAGAACGTATCGAGGTCTTCGTCAGGGAAGCCGAGCATCTTGCTGATGACGGCTGGCGGAATGTACTGCGCGTACCCACTACCACCGTTAACAATCTCGTCATCACCCATCTTCGCAATGAGGTCAACGCAGAGCTGACGAATAATTGGTTCGAGGTCGTTAATTGGACCTGGGGCGAAGGCGGGAAGCAACAGGCGCCGAGCGTGCTGGTGAAAAGGTGGGTCAGACGTAATGGGTGGCGCAACGCCAATCGGTGCGGGCAGCGCTTCTTCTCCCGGACGTCCATTACCCATGACGACAGTGCGACTCGTGAAGTGCTCGGTGTCCTTAGCGACGGCTGATACGCCAGCGTGGGTGGCGGGGAACCATGCACCGCCGTAGCGATTGGTGTGCGCTACGGGGCAGCGTTGACGAAGGTCTTCCCAAATTGGGTACGGGTTATTAACCCACTGTGGATCGGTGTGGTCGAAGTCAGTGGCGAAGTCTTGTACCGGCGGATTCTCGCTCATTAGTTGTCCTCAATGAAGATTGCGTGTTCGGGGCAGTTTGATTGAGCGAGTTGCGCCTGCGCCAGTTCTAATTCGGTCAGCTCATCGGTCTTCAAGACCACACCGTTTCCAAGGTCATCAAAACCAAAGAGCTGCGGTGCGATAGAGAAACAACGGCCTTGCCCCTGGCAAAGGTCAGCGTCAATACGTACTTTCATAATTCCCCCCTACGTACTTGTGACCTTACTACCCAGTAAGTACTTGTCAAGAGCGGGCCCGTCGACCCGGTCAACCAACCTGATGAACGGTGACAAGTGCTCCCTTTGTGTGAGTCACGGATTCAATTTGACAGAATATCTAGTAAATTTAAACTACGTGTTCTTTGCACCAGGCCGTAGGCGGCTTTGTTCCACTACTCGCCTCGTGCTACCTACAAAACGCTAGGAATTATGGACTTCAACGAAAACTTCGACGTAAACGACACCCCGGCCATTGAGGCCATGGGGGACATTTTCGACGGCTCAAACGTAACTGCCGCCAAGATTCTTCAGTGTGCCAAGAGGATTGTCGAAGAACGTGGATCCGACAATCTGAAGTTGGCAACGGTCGCTCGCGACGCTGGCTTGACGGTGCCCGCTATCTACCACCACTTTCCCTCCAGGAGTGCACTCCTGGACGCAGTGCGTGCGGACAACCTCCTTCACGCCACGGCCTACTTTGGTCAGCGCCAGAAGCAACTGTACGAAGCGATTCAGAAAAACGACCGTGAAACGTACAACGCGATTAACGCTGACTTCAGTTTGAACATCGCCAACAACGAACACCTCGAGTCGTGGGGCCAAGTGGCCGAGATCCTGCTGTCGCAGAAGAACTCAAAATTCACCGAAGCAGTGAAGCAGGCAATATCGAATTCAATTCGAATTGATATTCACATTGTGAAGGAAGCCACCAAGTTGGGATGGATTGATGGGAACGTTGACCCCACTGGTCTCGTTGCACTCGCCCTCGCCTACTGCATTGGTCTTGCGGTAGTGCGACGTATCCCAAGCTTGCAAGAAGACCACGCAGTGATTGACCAGACTGCCGCTGACATTGCCGGCGTCTACTTCTCGCTGTAAGCGACAGCGTTACTTCACGGTACAAATTCGTTGTATGTATTTTTAAAAAAATTCAATATGTACACAAAATAAATAATCTACCTTTTTAGTAGACATTATTGAGTATGTGTTGTCTAATGGTTTCATGCGACACAACAACGGACTTCCAAAACTGCAACTATTCCGCGCGAAACCGGGTGAGTACGTGCACAGCGAGGACGCCGAAGAGCGAACTCGCATGGCCGAAATTATCCTTACGTGCGCCAAAGAAATTGTCGAGCGCGTTGGCTACGAGCGACTGAAGCTCGCCACCGTTGCTCGCGACGTCGGCATCACGGTGCCCGCGATCTACCACCACTACCCTTCCCGCCAGTCGCTGCTCGACGCCGTTCGAGCAGACAACATGGTGCAAGCAAACAAGTTCTTCGGCGAACGACAGTCGCGTCTTCTGAAGGCGATTGCCGAACAAGATCGACACGACTACGACGCCATTGTTAATGACTTCACGCTCGACGCGAGCGACAACGACTACCTAACGTTCTGGGGCAAAATCGCGGAGATTCTTCTCTCCCAGCAGAACACGCCGTTCTACGAAGCAGTGCGCACGTCGGTCTCAAAGTCCATCAAAGTAGACCTGGGCATTGTCGCCGCAGCACAAGAGTTGGGCTGGATCAATCCTGAACTCGACACGACGTCGGTCGTGGCTCTCGCCATCTCCTACTGCATTGGACTTTCAGTGGTCCGACGCATTCCAATTCTTCAACCCAAGTCATCGACAATCGACGACACCGCCAAGGACCTGCTGGCCGCTTTCCTGTAAACGAGATCCGTTGCTGCAGTTGGCTACTTGGCTTCAATATCCTCGCGGCTGATACCCAGGAAGTACAGAACAGCGTCGAGGTACGGAACTGAGAGCGCAGCGTCAGCGTGCTCTTGCACGACTGGCTTGGCGTTAAAGGCAATGCCGAGTCCGGCCACGGTGAGCATGTCGATGTCGTTTGCTCCATCCCCGACTGCAACGGTCTGCTCCAGCGGGACACCCACCACTGCGGCGAAGCGCTTCAGTGCCTCAGCTTTTCCAGCACGGTCGACAATTGCTCCAACAACGTTGCCGGTCAATTTCCCGTCAATGATTTCCAATCGGTTTGCTTCCAGGTAGTCAACGTGAAGTTCCTTCAGAAGAGGTTCCAGCACTTCAACAAAACCACCCGAGACGACTGCGGGCACGTAGCCCAGTCGAAGGAGCGTGGCGAGCAAGGTGCGAGCGCCAGGAGTCAGGCGAAGCTTGGACCGAACATCATCGAGCACGGTGGCGGGAAGTCCGGCGAGGAGTGCGACGCGGCGGCGAAGTGACTCAGCAAAGTCAATTTCGCCGGCCATGGCCGATGCAGTAATTGCGGAGACCTTTTCGCCACAGTTGCACGCCTCAGCTAAGAGATCAATGACTTCATCTTGGAGCAGTGTGGAGTCAGCGTCCATCACAACAAGGTGCTTGGCCCGACGGTGGAGACCCGCGCGCTGTACCGCTAAGTCGAGGCTTGAGGACTTCGCGACTTCGGACAACGCTGCACGAAGTACGTCGTGATCGGGGCCCCGGACAACCAGCTCGTAACTGTCAACGGGGTAGCTCGCCAGGTGAACAATGCGTTCGACCGTACCGTCGTGTGTGGCAATGGTGGAGAAAATGTTGTTGAGCTTCTCACCGGTGACCTTGGGGGCAATGAGCGTCACCAGCAACCGGCGTCCGCCACCCACTTCACGAATCGCTACTTCTTCGACGGCGCTGGTAATACCCTGCCCATCAATCTCGCAAGCGGCGAGGGCGGCTTCAATGGTGGTGATTGATACTGAATCCGGAGCGTCGATTTCACCACACAGCACCAATTGGCCTCGAATAGTGATTTGGGCCACGTCGGTCAACTGCACGCCCTGGCCAGCGAGCGAGTCAATTGCCTTAAACAATTCGGCGCCAACGCCAATTCGGTCCGGTCCGCTGACTGTAATGAGATACGACGTTGTGGCCATCTTCTAAGCGTAGAGGCTGGCCGGACTACCCTTCGACCTGCTCAGCCTCTCGCAGCGCCTTTACTTCGTTGACGTACGGGTCGGTCTGCGAGTCGAATTTCCACAGTGCTGGGAGGGCCGCGGCAATCGTGCTGATAGAACCAGTACTCGCGAGGCCACCGAAGGTGAGCGAGAACCGCATCGAAATCCACGTGGTCATGGCTCCTGCGCGGAACTGTCCAGCGAGTGGTCCCAGGGCGTAGCTAATCATTTCAATGCCGCCCATGCGACCTCGCACCTGCGGCGGAATCGACTCGTTCCAAAAGGCCTGACGAAAGACCGCACTGAGTTCGTCCGCCCCACCGGCCACAACCAGAGCGACGAAGACAATCCAAAGATTTGAAAAATAGCCAAAGACGGCAATGCCCAGTCCCCAGCCGCACGCGGCGAAGACGATCGCACGCCCGTACCGATGAACGCGGTGAATCCATGCCGAGGTCAGCGTGGCAATCAATGCGCCAAGGGGCAGAGCGGTGTAGAGAAGCGACAGAGCGTAACTGGTGTGGAACTGAGCAGCCACGAAGGGAAGCATCGTCACTGGGTAGGCGAAAGCCATCGCGAGTAGGTCAACGCAGTAGGTGCCCAGAATGTCCGGGCGCGACCTCGCGTACTGAATACCTTCGGAGAACATAACCGAGTGAGTGGCTTCGCGCTTCTCTTGCACGGGTAGTCCTCGCAGCCGTGCAAGCAGATACAGCGAAGCGGCAGCGGTGCAGGTCGACAGAATGTACGTGCTCGAAATGCCAACGTTGACTGCCAGGAATCCGCCCAGTGAAGGGCCAATGATGGCGGCCCCCGTCATTCGGATGCTGCCCAGCACCGAGGCAGCCTTCTGATTCTCGTGGGACACGAGTGTTTGGTTGAGTGCACTCACGCTGGGTGTCTGCACTGACCCGGCCGACAGCACTAGTGCGTCAAGGACGAAAATTGCCCACGCTTGGGGATGGTGCGCAGCCGCATTCGTCGCCAGCAGCGCTGCAGCAATAACGAGCATGACCTGGGTGTAGAGCATCACGGTCTTACGACTAAATCGGTCGGCGATCACTCCGCCGTACAGACCAAAGGCCAGAAGTGGCACAACCTCAGCGAGCCCCAGGGTGCCCACCACCAGTGCTGAGTGGGTGAGCTGCATCAACTGATATGTGGTTGCTACGTACAGTGCTCGTCCCCCCACTGCCGAAATACCTCCAGCGATGTAGAGATTCCGGTACGCGGCAGAATCGCGCAGGGGTGAGAGATCAATCTTCAGGTTCATGAAGGGGCGCCCGACACCCAGCCTTGCGCTTCAGTCCAGTGGCGCAAGATCTTGGCGGGAACGCCACCGAGAACCACGTGGTCGGGAAAACTTCCCCGAACAACGGCGCCGGCGGCCACTGTGGTATTTCTTCCGAGAGTCGTTCCAGGCAGAATGACCACATTCGCGCCCAGCCAACTTCCTGACCCGATCTTCACTGGTGCTTCCACCGGCTTTTGCCATCCCACCGGCTGTGTGGGGTCGTCGTAGGAGTGGTTTTGATCAGTGATGTAGACGTAGGGACCTGTTTGAATCTCGTCGCCGAGTTCAATCGACCAGTGCCCGATGATGTGCGAGCCACGCCCAATGACGCACTTGCGACCAATGCGCACTACTGGGTTGGTCAACATTTCTTGGTCGCCACTGATACCTGCGGTGAGACAGACGTTGGGTCCAATCAGTGTTTCATCACCAATAGAGAGATAGCGCTCGTTGTAGACAACTCCCTGTGGCGCCATGAGCGCCGCGTTCTTGCCAAAGTAGTGAAAGGTTGATGCGTACGGGTCAGTCGGACCGACAGTCGCGACGGAGTTGGCGTAGGCACGCCACGAGCGAATTCGGGCTCCTAAGTATTGACGGAAGCGAATTCGCAGATGCACCTAAAAGACGTTAGTTCGCTTCGCCTCCCGGAATGACAAAAGCCCCCGTCGCTTCCCAGCGGCGGGGGCCTACGTGCAGTGAAACAATCAGTCGAGCTTGATTGGCGTGTCGAGGTCGACTTCGTCGCTCGAACCTACGACGTCAGGCAAGAGTGCATTGGCCATGTGCTCGCGAACACGTCCGTCAATCTCGGCCATCGTCTGCGGGTTCTCGCGAAGGAAGTTCTTCACGTTCTCACGGCCCTGGCCCATCTGCTCGCCTTCGTAGGTAAACCATGCTCCGGCCTTCTTCACGAAACCGAGTTCTACGGCTACGTCCAAGACGGAACCTTCACGACTAATTCCTTGGCCGTACATGATGTCGAACTCTGCCTGCTTGAACGGTGCAGCCACCTTGTTCTTGACAACCTTCACGCGAGTGCGGTTACCAACAACGTCGGTGCCGTCCTTAATTGATTCAATACGACGAATGTCAAGACGCACTGATGAGTAGAACTTCAGAGCGCGACCACCGGGGGTTACTTCGGGTGAACCGTAGATAACACCAATCTTTTCACGCAGCTGGTTAATGAAGACGGCGACCGTGTTGGACTTCGAGAGTCCACCAGTGATCTTGCGAAGTGCCTGGCTCATCAGTCGAGCCTGGAGACCAACGTGTGAGTCACCCATGTCGCCTTCGATTTCAGCACGTGGCGTCAGTGCAGCCACTGAGTCAATGATGAGAACGTCAAGTGCTCCGGAGCGAATCAGCATGTCGGCAATTTCGAGAGCCTGTTCACCGGTGTCGGGCTGCGAGATGAGAAGGTCATCGACGTTCACGCCAATGGCGCGTGCGTAGACCGGGTCCATCGCGTGCTCAGCGTCGATGTAGGCGCAGACGCCACCGTTGCGCTGTGCCTCGGCAACGACGTGCATCGCGAGCGTTGACTTACCTGATGATTCAGGACCGTACAACTCGATGATGCGGCCGCGGGGCAGCCCACCAATGCCGAGAGCCATGTCCAGGGCCAGTGCCCCGGTTGGGATCGACTCGATGTTCATGTGCAGGTTTTCACCCATACGCATAATCGAGCCCTTGCCAAACTGCTTCTCAATCTGGCCGAGGGCGGCTTCGAGAGCCTTGCCACGATCGTCGGTAGCCATTGATTTCTCCTTGTTCTTTGTCACGGCTGGAACCTTACGAACCAGCTATGACATCGGTCGGTCTCCGCTTGGAGTTCACCCTAATACGAACAAGTGTTCGTATGTTGGATTTTCTGGAGAAATCTTTGAATTACCTGGTCAAGAGCCTAATCAGCCAGCGCCTGATAAATCAGAGTCGAGAGTTCTCGCCGAATTGGGTAGGTCGTACTGGGCAAAAGTTGCGTGAAAAAGTTCACCGTGATGTCCTCTACGGGGTCCACCCAGAAGGCCGTAGACGCGGCGCCACCCCAGAAGTAGGAACCTTCTGACGTCAGTGTCTTGCACTTGGTCTGGTCCATCAGCACCGCAAAGCCCAGCCCGTAGCCAACGCCCATCATGTTGATGTCGCCACGTGAGTCATCGGTAGCCACCGAGGCCACGTCGAGGTTGTCGGCAATATCGTTGCGGGTCATGAGTTCCAAGGTGCGACTCGAGAGCAGACGAACACCACCGAGTTCTCCCCCACCACGCAACAGCGAGGTGAATCGGTTGTAGTCATGCGCCGTTGAAACGAGGCCACCCCCGCCGCCCAACATCGAGGGCCAGCGAAGTGCGGCTTGACCAATTTCGTCGTAGGGGTAGCTCTTACCTTCGAACGGTACGTAGAGACGAGCGAGACGTTCGGCCTTCTCTTCGGGTACGTACCAGTCGGTGTCGTTCATGCCGAGTGGATCGAAAATGCGGGTACGCAGGAACTTGTCGAGTGACATACCACTCCAAATTTCTACGAGACGACCAAGGATGTCCACGGAGATGGAGTAGTTCCAGCCCGCACCGGGCTCGTGCACCAAAGGACAACTCGCCCAGTCGTTCACGGCGCCTTCGAGGGTCTGGCCCTTGGGCCATCCAAATTCGTAGCCGAGCTTTCGGTACATCTCGTCAACCGGGTGCATCCACGTGAAGCCGTAGGTAAATCCTGCGGTGTGCGACAACAAGTGGTGAATCTTTATTGGCCCGTTCGCCGCACGCGTCTTTGGTGCCGCAGCGGTCCCGCCGATGTGTACGCGGGGATTCGCCAGAGCCGGTATCCACTTACCGGCGTCATCGTGAAGATCAAACTTGCCTTCTTCAAAGAGCATCATGACCGCGACCGACGTGATGGCCTTCGTCATTGAGTAGATGCGCCAGATAGTGTCATCACTCACTGGGACATCATTCTCTCGGTCTTGGTGTCCGGCTTTGCCCTTCCAGACCAGGTCACCACCGCGGGTAATCGTGGCCAGCCAGCCACTGAGTCGACCGTCGTCGACGTACTGGTTGAAGTGTGACTGGATTCGGTTCAGCCTGGATGGGTCAAATCCGTATTCGCTCGGATCGACGTTGACAGTTAACGACATGCTTTACCCCCGTGGTCTTACTTGAGACTACAGAGAAGTGTCGATCACCTTGCGCAAGTAGTCAAGAGCGCTAATCGCACTGTAGGAACGCACGCGCGGGCGGTCCCCCGGCAGTGACAGCACAGTGTGCGAGGTGCCGCTCGGCGTGGCCACGCCAACGTAGACAGTGCCGGGCTTTTGGCCGTCCTGAGGCTCGGGTCCAGCGACGCCCGTGACCGAGAGTCCAATGTCTGATCCCAGTACACGACGAGCACCTTCGGCCATTGCTTCAGCGGCCTCAGCGCTCACCACCGGGCCAACGGGCACCTGCAGGAGGTCGAACTTCACCTCCGAGGCGTAGCTGACCACACCACCGCGGAACCACTTCGACGCCCCGGGAATGTTGACGAGCCGACTCGCGATGAGCCCACCGGTGACCGACTCTGCGAGACCTAAAGTAAGGCCTCGCTCCACGAGTCGCTGCGCAATGGCGTCTTCCATGGTCTCGTTGTCAACGCCGAAGATAATGTCGCCGAATGCTTCGGTGATGAGTGCGCGTACCACTACTTCTTCGCTCGCGAGAAGAGACTCAGCGTGCTCGGCACTTTCACCGCGTGCGGTGAGTCGGACCTTGATGCCTTCAATACCCGAAGCGAGAAAGGCAATCGTCACGTGACCACTGTTTTCGAGCTCATTAAAGCGGTCATTAACCGCTTCGGCGAGACCGGACTCGGCAGCGCCCCACGTGCGCAGTACGCGACTGGCAATAACGGCCGTTTCTCCAGCTTGACGCTGACGCTCTAACAGGTCGGGCAAAATGGCGCGCTCGAACATGTCGGTCATTTCGTAGGGAACGCCGGGAACGGCGTAGACCACTTTTTGACCAACCGAGCAAATAAGTCCGGGGGCCGTGCCACGGGTTTGTGGAATAACAGTCGCCCCCTGTGGAACATCGGCTTGCAGCAAGTTGTTCTCAGGCATGGTCCGCCCACGACTCTCGAACATCGAGCGAATGAGTTGAGCAATGTCATCGTGTCGCTCGAGCGGCACGTTCATGATCTCAGCGAGAGCGGCTCGGGTGATGTCGTCCTGAGTTGGTCCAAGACCACCACACACAATGACGGCGTCGGCGCGCGCTAGCGCCGTGCGGAAAGCCAAGACAATTCGGTCGTGGTTGTCACCAACGTGCTGATGAAAGTGTGAACTGATGCCGTTTGAGGCGAGTTGTTCGCCCAACCACTGTGAGTTGGTGTCGGGGATTTGGCCGAGCAGCAGCTCAGTGCCAACGGCAACAATTTCAACGCGCACGTGCGGCCTTCCCATCGACGTAGTACTTCCAACCGGTGTAGACCGTCATTCCCGTCGCGGCCCAAATGGTCACAATGGCAATCCAGTTGTGATGCGCCGTCAGTGGAATCACACAGAACGCAATCGCCCAGTCCTGCACGAACGTCTTCCACTTCGCCACCTTCGAGGCGGGAATGGAAATGCCCTTCGAGGCTGAACGCGAACGGTAGACACTCATCCAGAGTTCACGGAGCGTAATGATGACCGCCGGCACGATAAAGCCATGGACGCCTCCGGGGCCTCCGTGCTTCGGGTGCGCAATGATGAGGGCGTAGAGAGCGCCGAGGACAATGATCTTGTCAGCGAGCGGGTCGAGGAACGTACCGAACGTCGTGGTGCCGTGGCGGCGAGCCACAATCCCGTCGAAGTAGTCCGACGCGGCGGCGAGAGTGCCAACCAACGTGGTCCACCACGAGATGCGGTCGAAAATGATCATGTAGATAAGTAGTGGTGCGACGACAATACGAAAACTGGTCATCAGGTTGGCGGGCGTTAACAGAGCACTTGGGCCGTAGGTCGGTGTCTGCTGGGTCATAGTGCTCGCGCCTCCAAATCTGTTCCGTGGCTAGCCACGATTTCGACCTCAACCAGTGAGCCCACCGGCAAAGATTCATCCACCATCACAATGCCATCAATTTCAGGGCACTCGGCGACACTACGTCCTACACCCGGTGCGTCGATGAGCAACGTTTGCGTGGTGCCAACCAAACGGTCGCGGCGAGTCGCAGTAATGGTGTCTTGCAATTCGCTGACTTCGCGAAGACGCTCGAGGGCGAGTTCGTGGGGTACCTGGTTCTCCAGGTCGTTAGCGTACGTGCCTTCTTCGGGCGAGAAGGTGAAGAAACCGGCCCAGTCGAGTTGTGCTGCTTCAATGAACTCAAGTAGTTCACGCTGGTCGTCTTCCGTCTCTCCGGGATAGCCCAAGATGAAGGATGAGCGGAACGTGGCGTTGGGGTCGGCCTGGCGAATAGCTTCAATACGCTCGAGGAAACGGTCCTTGTCGCCCCAGCGACGCATGGCGCGAAGCATTGACCGTGACGCGTGTTGCAGGGAAAGGTCGAAGTAGGGCACACCGGTTTCGAGAATCGTCTCGATGAGACCACTCGTCAACCCCGAAGGGTAGAGGTACAAGAGACGAACGCGCTCGACTTCCTTGCTGATCGCCTTGGTGAGGTCAATGAGAGGTTGCGTGCCACCTTCGTCGAGCACCTCCACTGCTTCACCCCGACCAGCTCGTCGACGGTCGTGGCCCCAACTCGCGAGGTCCTGGGCAATAAGGACGAGCTCCTTGACGCCACCGTCGGCGAGGGCGCGGGCCTCACTCAGAATCTCGTCAGTCGACCGCGAGCGCTGGTCACCTCGGAACGTAGGGATCGCGCAGAAGCCACAACGTCGGTCACACCCTTCAGCAATTTTGACGTACGCCCAGGGCGTCACCGTCTTCGGTCGCGGAAGGTTAAGCAGGTCGAAGGCTGGTGTTGGACGCTTGCGCAATGTGACGGGCGTCGAGCCTTGTCCGACACTGAGGCCTTCAGTAAGACTCTCATTGAAGCCCGCGACGAGGTCCACCTCAGGCAGCGCCGAAGCGAGTTCATCACCGTAGCGTTCAGCCATGCAACCAGTTACGACGAGTCGAGCAGTCCCTTGTTTGCGGTCCGCTAAGTCGAGCACCGTCTCAATCGACTCTTCACGAGCGGCCTCAATGAACGCGCACGTGTTCGCTACGACGAGATCAGCTTCTTCGGGTGACTCGGCAACTTCGTAGCCCTGCGACTCGAGGAGGCCCGACAGCTTGTCCGAGTCCACGTGGTTCTTGGGGCAACCTAACGTCTCAATCCAGTAGCGCACGTGTCATCCGTTCTATAAAAGCAACACCGAGCGCTGGGCGCTCGGTGTTGTTGGCGGAGAGGGAGGGATTTGAACCCTCGGGCCCACTTTCGCAGGCCGCATTCTTAGCAGGAATGTGGTTTAAACCGTACTCACCCACCTCTCCCAGCCCCTCCATCCTACTCAGTAGGCGCGCCAAATGAAAATTTCTAGCCGGCCGGGACATTGGCGCTACGGCGCTACGGCATTACACTTTGAAACGTCGTCACAGCCCCGGGAGGGATTTTCATGCGCTTTTCACGTCTTCTAGCCAGCGGAGTGCTCAGCGCTTCAGCCTTCACCGTCGTCAGTTTCGTGGCGGTCTCGCCCGCTCACGGTGCCATGTCATCGAACCCCACTCTGGCGCAGTGCCAAACGCTCGTGAGTTCTGAAGAGGTCGCCAAGGGCACTCTCACCATTGCTACCGACAACCCCGTCTACACCCCGTGGTTCGTCAACAACACGCCGTCGAACGGTCAGGGCTACGAATCAGCCGTGGCCTACGCCATTGCGAAGTCGCTCGGCGTCGCTAAGAGCAACGTGAAGTGGGTAACGGAACCCTTCGACGCCAGCTACACCCCCGGTAAGAAGTCCTTCGACTTCGACATCAACGAAATTTCCTTCACGCCAGCTCGCGCACAGGCCGTTACGTTCTCGGCGAGCTACTACGACGTCCAGCAGTCGATCATCGCGCTGAAGTCCGACAAGATCGTGAAGGACCACACGCCAAGCGACCTCAAGAACTACCAGTACGGTGACCAGATTGGCACCACCGGACTCACCTACATCAACGACTACATCAAGCCCACCAAGCCCGCTCGCGTGTACTCAACCCTCGACCAGGCCGTGGCTGCTCTGCAGAGCGGCCAGATTGACGCTCTCGTCACCGACACCCCAACCGGTCAGTACATGGCGTCCGCGCAAATCGTGAACCGCAAGAACCAGTTGGTCGCAACCCAGGTTGGTCAGTTCCCCTCAGTCGGCGAACACTACGGACTCTTGTTCCAGAAGAACGACCCACTCGTCTCGTGCGTCGACACTGCGCTCAGCAGCCTCAGCGCCAATGGCACGTTGACTGCCCTGCAGTCGAAGTGGCTCGGCATCTACACGAGCGTTCCCTCACTGAAGCCCTAGTCGTGGCCTCAACGCAGGAGAGTTCAGCACCGTCGTTCTTCGCGCCTCGGCGCAAGCGACTGCTGGTCGGTCGACGTGGTCTCGTCGCGTCGTTGCTCTCGAGCGTCATTATTTTGGGCGCACTGGTCGCGGTCTTTTGGTTGGCGCCGGGTGGGGCCAACGTCCGGTACTTCTTCTTTAACCCCCACGACATGTGGGCCTCGTTCGTTGGTGACCCCCAGAAGGGTCTGTCCTCGGTCGGCCAGGGACTACTCACCAACATCTGGATGTTCCTGATCTCAGAGCTACTCGTTCTCTTCTTCGGCCTGGTGATTGCCTGGACACGCATGACCCAGTCTCCGGTCCTGGCCCCCTTTCGCTTTCTTTCGGCGCTCTACACCGACATCTTTCGCGGCATTCCCATCCTGCTCGTCATCTTCATGGTGGGCTTCGGACTTCCCGCGCTGAGTCTCGGCGTCCTCTCGAACCAGTCTCCGGCGGTGTACGGCTGCATGGCCCTCACCATTACCTACAGTGCCTACGTCGCCGAAGTGTTCCGCGCCGGCATTCACTCGGTGCCGAACGGGCAAATCTTTGCGGCTCGGTCACTCGGCCTCTCGAACGCCGCCACCATGCGTCGGGTGATTTTGCCTCAGGCAGTGCGCACGGTCATTCCACCTCTGCTCAATGACTTCATCTCTCTGCAGAAAGACACCGCCCTGGTATCGGTCCTCGGTGCGGTTGAAGCAACGCGCGCGGCCCAGATCTACGGTTCCACTGACTTCAATTTTTCGGGCTACGTGGTGGCCGCCGGCTTGTTCTTGTTGATGACAATTCCGCTCACTCGGTTCACCGACCGACTCATTGAGCGCGACCGAACGCGACGACTGGCGGGCAACTAATGGAGAAGGTCCTCGAACTCGCCAACGTGTCGAAGCGTTTCGGTAGCAACGAAGTACTGAAGAACGTATCGCTCGATCTGCACCGACACGAAGTGGTGTGCCTCATTGGCGCATCGGGGTCGGGCAAGTCAACACTGCTCCGGTGCTCGAACTTGCTCGAGAAAGTTGATGGCGGAACAATCTCACTGTTCGGCCAAGACTTGGGCGACCCTCGCATTGATCCTTCACTGGTTCGTCGACACATTGCCATGGTGTTCCAGTCCTACAACTTGTTCCCTCACCTCAACGTGCTCGAGAACATTCTCTTGGGACCGGTGCACTCACTCAAGCGCAAGCGCGCCGACGTTCTCGGTGAAGCCATGGAACTGCTGGAACGCATTGGCCTCGCTGACCGGGCCAAGGACTTCCCCGACCGTCTCTCGGGTGGTCAGCAGCAACGGGTGGCCATTGTGCGCTCACTGGCCATGCAACCTGACATCCTGTTGCTCGACGAGGTGACGAGCGCGCTCGATCCAACGTTGGTCGGTGAAGTATTGGACCTCCTTCGCGACCTCGCCCAGCAGGGCACCACGATGCTGATTGCCACGCACGAAATGAACTTCGCCAAAGAAGTTGCGCACCAGGTGGTCTACCTTGACCAGGGCGTGTTAGTAGAGCGCGGCACACCCGAAGAGATGTTCAGTGCGCCTCAGCACGAAGCCACGAGGCAGTTTCTCGGGCGCGTCCTCTAGGAGGCGCGAGCGCGAAGTTCGGGCATCGTAAGTACCCGATCAAACAGTTCCTTGTCGCGGTCCCACGTCAAGTGACTACGTACCTGGTCGACGGGGAGCCAGACCAGTTCATCAACTTCATCGTTCGCTTCGAACTCACCCTCGTGCGGCGTCATGAGGTAGTAGGCAACAATCTTGGCCTTGCCCTTGCGGTGCGTGTAGTTCGTTGTTCCGGCGAACGAAATGATTGAGCACTTCATTCCCGTCTCTTCCCACACTTCACGAAGAGCCGCTTCTTCGAACGACTCCTTCTTATCGAGCTTGCCCTTAGGAAACGTCCAGTCGCCTCGAGCCTCACGGTAGATGCACGCAACTTCCACGTGACCAGTACTCGTGGAGCGAAACACAATGCCACCCGCAGCTCGAATGAGGTCATTCGGCGCGTCCTTCGGAATAATCAGTTCGCCAGTCAAGAGGTACACACCGTTAAGGGTAGAACGCACGGTGCCCCAAATACGGAAATGAGGCATGTTGTTTGCGAAGAATTCACCTACGTAGAGTAGTTAAATGTTCCCAGCCGTTGCTCCGCTATTGGCGAGACTTGCCATTTTTTTTGTGGCCGGCCTCGCGGCGGGTATTTCGAACGGCATCGCCGGGGGTGGCACCTTCATTACCTTCCCCACCATGATGGCCATGGGCATCCCCGCTCTGACCTCGAACGTTTCTGGCTCCGTAGGCATCGTGACGAGCACGGTCGGGGGGCTTCGTAGTTTTCGCTGGGACCTGTCGTCTCAAAAGGCCGTCGTGCTGTCGCTTCTTCCGTCGTGCATTCTCGGAACCGCTACCGGTTGCACCCTGCTCCTCGTTGGATCGCCCAACACGTTTCGCTCAGTAATCCCTTGGCTCATCGGGGCCGGGACCGTGCTCTTCGCTTGCTCCCCACTCATCACGAAGCGACTCGCTCACCTCGACCAAGACCACACCAGCCGCAAGGTCATTCTCTACGGCGGCATTTTCTTCGTCTCGGTCTACGGCGGCTACTTCGGCGCCGGCATGGGCGTCTTGCTCTTAGCGGTGATGGCGATTTCCCTCCCCTACGACATCAAAGAGCTCCAGGGCATTCGCTACCTCATTGCGCTGGTCATCAACATCAGCGCAGCCCTGATCTTCGTTATCCGCGGTCACCTCAACAACGATGCCGTGGTGATGATTCTGTTCGGCGCCCTCATTGGCGGCTACCTCGGAGCCCGGCTTATTAAGCGACTCTCACCGACGATGGTCCGGGTGCTGGTCGTGCTGGTGGGACTCATTACCACCGTGCACCTTTTTCTCACCGCGTAGCGAATTCCTGAGTATTTCGCTAGGATTTATAGGGTGAAGCAGTTCTTCTCATTTCCGAACCCCGTCAACGACGCATCAGCCCGCACCGTTGGCCTCGGCGTCTTCGCCATGAGCGTGGTGGCTTTTGCCACCGGCTGGGCGTGGCTGCTCATCCCCCTCACCTACGGCTTCTGGGCCCGAGTGCTGGCGGGACCCAAGATCTCGCCCCTCGGTCAGTTTGCCGTTCGAGTGGCCGGACCACGTCTGGTGTCGTGGCAAAAGTTCGTGCCGGGCCCGCCGAAGCGTTTCGCCCAGGGCATCGGCACCGTTCTCTCGAGTGCCACCTTGCTGACGTGGCTCAGTGCCGGCTGGCTCGACGCCCGCTGGATTCTCCTGCCGCTCATTGCCGCCTCCGCCCTCGAGGGCTTCGTTGGCTTCTGTTTGGGCTGCACGGTGTTCGGGTGGCTCATTCGCGCCAAACTCGTTCCTGAGTCCATCTGCGTTGAGTGTGGCGATCTGTCCGCTCGCTACGCGGCGGCGGGCTTCGGCCAGAAGTAAGAATTCAGTAACAGTTTTCTCATAATTTCTTGGAGCCGACATCAAGGTTCCACGTCTTTCGTAGTCTGGAACCATGCAACTTCGCGCGCCTCGTTCATTCCTTCTCACGGTGGGCTTGTGCACGGCCTTGGTTGGCATTTCCTTGCCCGTCACACAGGCACTCGCTAGCTCGCCTCGCGTGGTCGAAGCCGCACCCGCCTCGCTTCCCACCTCCGCCACTTTGACCAACACCCCACTGACGACGTCCTTCGACGTCACCTTGGCGTCAGCACACCCTGAGGCGGAGCAGGCGTTCATTGCCAGCCTCTACAACACGGCGTCGGCGAACTACCACCACTTCTTAACGCCCACGTCGTTCGCGGCCACGTTCGGCGCCACACCGGCGTCAATCGCGAACCTCACGTCGTACTTCGAGAGCTTTGGTCTCACGGTCAGCGCCCTCAGCACCAGTCACGTCACGATGAAGGTAACCGGACGAACCCCCGCCATTAGTCGAGCCCTCGACGCGCACGTCGCCTCAGTGCGCGTTGCTCCGGGCACGCTGGTCGCAGCGTTGACGTCGAGTGCGTCACTCCCCGCCGACCTCGCGTCGTCGGTCACGGCAATCTCAGGTCTCTCGGCCATCGCTCCAGACTCAACGTCGTTGAAGACGGCTCACGCGGCAACGCCCGTAGCCCCCTCGACGTGCAGCGCCACGGGATCTCCCACCGCGAACGTGCCGAGTTCGCAAACTGACGGCAGCGGGTACAACGTGCAGCAAGAGGCGCAGCTCTACAACCTCTCCCCCTACTGGGCCAAGGGCATTAACGGCACCGGTGAGACGGTGGCTCTGTACGAACTCGCCGCCTACGACAGCGCCGACGTGTCGAGCTACTTCTCGTGCTACGGCATCTCACCCACCATCACCGCTATTCCCGTTGACGGTGGTGCCGCTTCAGGAATAGGGTCGCTCAGCGGTAACGGCACTATTGAGGCAACGATGGACGTCGAGGAACTCGGAGCACTGGCTCCCGGCGCTGCACTCGAGGTCTACGAAACCGCCGACAGCGGCACGGGTCCCACCGACGAGTACCAGAAGATTGCCGACGACAACTCGGCCTCGATCGTGAGCACGTCGTGGGGTCAGTGTGAACTCGACCCCTCCGGTAACCCCTCCGCCGAACTGCCGATTTTCGAGCAGATGGCGGCCCAAGGTCAGACGGTGATTTCGGCGGCCGGCGACTCCGGCTCTACCGACTGTTCGGGTGACAGCAATGTTTCACTCAGTGCGCAAAATGCTGTCGCGGCTGATGATCCCGCCTCACAGCCCTGGGTCACTGGTGTTGGTGGACTCCTGGTCTCACAGATCAGTCCCCTCACCGAGACTGTGTGGAACGAAGGTGCCAACAGTGGCAGTGCCGGTGGTGGAGGCATGTCAACGCTCTGGTCGCGTCCAAGTTGGCAGAACGCCAGCGGTATCACGTCGTCGGACACCATGCGAATGGAGCCAGACCTCTCGGTGATTGCTTCGCAGGAGAGTGGCTTCATTGCCTACATCACTGAATCATCGAACGGCATCTGCCCGGCCGGCAGTTCAGGTTGTGGGTGGCAGGTTGTTGGGGGCACTTCAATTGGTGCGCCTCTCGTCAGTGCGCTCGTGGCCACCGCGTCGGAGAACTGTGGTTCCTCTCGCCTCGGCTTCATTAACCCCACGCTCTACGCCAACCAAGCCACCGCATTCAACGACGTCACCACTGGATCAAACGACCTCACGGGTGGTCAAAACTACGAAGCCGCCGCTGGTTACGACATGGCCTCGGGACTCGGTAGTCCCAGCGCTCAGTTCATTGCCGACCTGTGCCCACCAGCCTTTTCGCAAGCCAAGAGCACCTTCACCAGTGACAAGACCGCCACGACCGATGACGCCGGAGCCAACGTCACTGCAACACTCAACGACGTCAACGGCACGCCAATCACGAACGCCCACGTCACCGTCAACCTGACGAGTTCATCAGGCACACTGGAGGTCGACAACGACCCATCGAGCAGCCAGTCATCAGGAGCGGCCAGTTACGTCATCACCACTGACGCGTCGGGCGCTGCCGCCTTCAACGTCACTTCCTCCGCCCCCGGGACAGTGAAGGTGTCAGTCACCTACCAGGGGACAATCATCTACACCACGAGCATC
>Ga0164296_1001763_pt1 | contig 22348 bp, 20 predicted proteins | sample GEODES057metaG_FD_113533 | JGI IMG/M metagenome (GOLD analysis project Ga0164296, IMG submission 113533) | Dystrophic lake water microbial communities from Trout Bog Lake, Wisconsin, USA - GEODES057 metaG | ecosystem: Environmental > Aquatic > Freshwater > Lake | place: USA: Trout Bog Lake...
AATTTTTTCAAAAAACAACAAAACTGGAAAGTGAAGTAGGTACACTGAATAAGAAATTTTGCCTAAGTAGTGGAAAAAAGCACCACTCAACATGTAGGCCAAAACACTGTTTTGAGCAAAGACTCCTAAGAAAACGAGACCGCCCATCAGAGGTATCCATGCGCTCGCTTTGAATGTGGTGATCGCGTTTTTTAACCGAATGAGGATAAGTGATCGGTAAAAACGACCAGAAGGATTGATGTTGTTGTAAAGTGATTGAACTTCTATTTCTGGCGCCTGGATCAACAAACTTAAACGCTCAACGGAAACACCGCTATCGTCCATGGCTCTTGCAATAAGTCTGTGATCCCTTTGATTACTGACCATATTTACTATTTCTTCTTCTTGAACGGAAAGATTTGAGACAAACGCAGGGGCAGGGTGCCGCTGAGACCAGTTTTGACAAGCCAATAAAATGAAAATGAGGGTGAGCCCCAAGGCACATAAACTGTTGGAAACCCCTTGAGACAAAGTAAGCCGCCTGGAGTACATTGAGATGACCATACCGAAGATGAAGGCAGCCAATGCCCTTAAAACGGCATTCAAGCCCTCTATATCCGTACCAAAGTGAAGATCGACCCAGTAGAGTAAAAATGGCGCTAATAAAAGACACAAAAGACGGAACCACTGGCGGTCAAACCATTTCACCATCATTAAGAGTAGCGTGGGAAATAGAAAATAGCAAATCCACTCAACACTGATGGACCAAGCAGGTGGGTTCACAATGTTGGTTAAATGGACGAAAGACTGAAAAAACAAAAGTGAGAAAACATAGTCCCAATCAAATTGAAATTCAAAACTAGGATAAATGACGATGAGGGTAAGCAAAACCATAGCAACTAGATGAACTGGCCAGACCCTAATAAAACGCTTCATATAAAAGCGAACAGGATGTCTGAAAAGAGTATCCCTTTTGTAGACGTCACATAAAATCAAACCGCTCAGGATAAAAAAGAAATCAACAGATAAATAAGCTTCACCAAAGACAGTTGTCAGCGCTTGGTTATCTATATTCAAAAACCAATGGAAACCGACAACCCATAACGACAAAATGCCACGTATCGACGTCAAGGCTATATTCTCAAAGGAATGATGTATATCTCTAGACGTCATGGGGTTTGGCTAGCTAATGCAGGTGAATTATCATATTTATAATATTCTATAGCTGAGTTTGATCCAATGGTTGCCTATTTACGTTCTATTGAGAAGTATAGGAAATCCATGTATTTAACTTAACATAATATACATCGTATCAAATTAAAGAGATACTCAAATATGACAGTCAAGGTAGATTGACACCCATGTGACATGAATTTGACATATGCGAGCATTAAAGTCACTGGTTATCAATTGGATTGGTGCATGAATATATTGTCCTGCCTCATCTTGAGCATTTCTGCATTGTTTACCTGCCAAGCCTGGTCTGGCATTGAAATCGAAGGTGCAGGATCATCTTTGTCGGGTAAATTGATGGCCAGTTTAGGTCAAGAGTATCAACTCAAGCATGACACCTTGATCAGCTATAAGCCCCTTGGCTCAGGGGAAGGAATTCGTTTACTTACGAGTCGGGTCAATGATTTCGCGCTGACCGATGTGGCCATGACACGGTATGAAACAGAACTCTTGGGATTGGTGCAATTCCCACTTTTTTATAGCGCAATCACGCCCATCGTCAACTTACCTGGCATTGAATCAGGCCAACTCGTCTTGGATGGTCAAACCTTGGCCTCCATGTTTCTTGGCGATATCAAACGCTGGAATGATGCCAGTATCGCAAGACTCAACCCATCGCTGAACCTACCGGACTCACCAATCACAGTCGTCACTCGGGCAGATAGTTCAGGCACAAGTTATATTTTCACAGGCTACTTGTCAAATCACAGTAAAAAATGGCGGGACACATTGGGCAAAGGCTCCAAGCTCCTGTGGACGACAGGAAAAAGCGTTGAAGGCACCACCAAAGTGATTCAGAGCGTTAAAGATACGGTTGGAGCTATAGGCTATGTAGAACTAGGAGCAGCGCTAAGAGCGCAATTGGCCACCGTAAACCTAAAAGTAAGTGACACCGTTCAAGCCCCCAACTTACAAAATATTGAGCAGGCAAGCCAGCATTTCACTTGGAGACAAGGGAGCCTTTACAGTTTTGCTCCCACTGAACAAAGCATTCCCATGTGGCCCATGGTTGGGGTGACCTATGGTTTGATTCCCAAAACAAATTCCCAAGAACTTGAAGGACGGGAAACTATTTCGTTCTTCAACTGGATTGTCAGCAACAAGAGTGCAACTTTTGAGGACTCCATGATGATCCAAATACAAAACCCTGTTTTGGTGGATCAGATCAAAAAAAAGCTATCTGACTTGAACCGCTCAAAGAAATAAAGATCCAATGAAAAACTTGAATTATTTCTTTCAGAGGCGTGTAAACCCAATTGTCTCTTGTGTCATCTTACTATTAACGGCACAAATCGTTGCCACCACTCAAGCTGTTGCAGCTGGATCGTCAGTGTCAGCCAAGAATAATAAAGTACTTCAAAAGATCATCATTGAAGGCGAGCGTCCTGAGATCAGTGCATGTCTCACGGTTGCCCAGCAGTTGCCCAACCTATTTCCCATTTACAGAAAAATCACTTGGGAGCCAAGTATGTCCAATGCAGCTGTGCTCAAAGAAGAAACCAGCACTGAAGGCGTCCTTAAAGTGATTTCATTTCGCGGTATGGGATTGCTCCATGATGACCGACTTTTTCATGCCGATGAATGGGTCAAGGTATTAATTGAATGCCAACAAATCAATGAAAACAAACCCTTGGTCACGGTGCAGCAAAGTGAATAACGCCATGTTCATGCGCTTGACCAATAGGCTTCCATGCAACTACCAATCTGTGGTGAAGATTATGGTAAAAGTCTTGAGCGTGGGCTCAATTTTGGCATTGGGCTTATGCCTAGGCCAGCAAAGTGTGCACGCCCAAAGTAGCGGTGAGAACAAAAATGAGCCTCTCACGGCCAATCAACAAATTCAATCCCTTTCTCAATCGTTGCTCAATTTACCCACCGATGAGTGGAGTGTTCATGCTCAATTCACATACCTGAACCAATGGCACCCCTCCTTTGCTGCGCCCTACTCTGGCGACAATAGTTTGAATGCCAGCAGCGAGAGGAAAAGCACCAGTGATGTCACCTGGTATTTGGGTCGAAAGCTCTGGCAGGGTGCTGAGTTTTATCTCAATCCAGAATTAGATCAAGGCTTTGGCTTAACCAATACTTTAGGTGTATCAGGCTTTACCAGTGGAGAGGCCTACAAAGTCGGCAATAACAAGCCCTACATGCGCTACCCAAGAGCCTTTCTACGCCAAACCATTGATCTTGGCGGTGAGCCATTGCAGTTGATGAATGACTACAACCAAGTTGACAAAACCATCAGTAGCAATAATCTCATCTGGACCGTTGGTAAATTTTCCGTGGTCGACATCTTCGATACCAATACTTACGCTCATGACCCCAGGGCGGACTTCATGAATTGGACCCTACTCGACTCAGGAGCGTTCGATTATGCGGCTGATTCATGGGGATTCTCATCGGGTGCAGCTCTTGAGTGGAACCAAGACTGGTGGACACTCAGGAGTGGGCTATTCACACTCTCTGAGACTCCCAACAGTGAGAAATTGGACTTGTCGGGTAAACAATTTGAATGGGTCCAAGAGATTGAGGCAAGACACACTTGGGCTGGGCAGCCTGGGAAAATCAAACTTTTGGGGTTTATCAACAAAGGCTACATGGGAAGCTACAACGACGCTGTCAGTGCCTACAATTCAGGACAGTTTGGCTCGGTCGATACAGCACTGGTGAGGAAGTACAACAATCGAGGTGGCTATGCTCTCAATATCGAGCAAGATATCAACATCGATATGGGAGCATTTTTTAAGTGGAGTCACAATGACGGCCGCAAAGAGACCTATGACTTCACTGATGTAAACCAATCATTGGCAACCGGTTTATCAATGAAGGGAGACTTCTGGGGAAGAGTTCAAGATACCTTGGGTGTAGGTTGGGTGAACAACAAATTATCCCAAGAGGCTAAAAATTACTTCAAATCAGGAGGTCTTGGTGTACTGATTGGAGACGGGCGACTGAACTATAGCGATGAACAAATTACCGAGATTTTTTACAACCTCAATTTAATGAAAAGTGTCGCGGTTACACTTGACTACCAGCGGGTGGTCAACCCAGCTTACAACAAAGACCGTGGCCCAGCCAATGTACTGGGCTTTAGACTTCATATCGATTTACTTTGATCACTGGGTCAATCGGCTTTAATTTGCGCGGTTTTTACGACTTGCGTCCATCGCCCCAATTCCATTTTTAGTAAATCAGCAAGTGTTGAAGAAGCACTGGGGCTGGTTTCAATACCGTGTACGCTCAACTGCGCTGCAACACTTGGTGTTTTGAGAATTTGATCAACCTCGTTGTTCAGCTCCTGCACAATTCCAACAGGGGTCCCTTTGGGAGCCAACAAGGCGTACCAAACATCAACTTGCAACTTGGGATATCCTTGCTCTTTGAAGGTGAGAACATTGGGAGCTAGTTCAGCCCTTTCTTTACTCATCACCGCCAACATTTTCAGGCGCCCTGCTTTGACCAAGGGGAGCACGGTGTGCATTGGCACAATCATGGCAGAGACATGTCCCCCAGTGACATCATTGACAGCATTGGCAGCGGCTTTGAAGGGAATATGAAATAAATTAACACCAGCCTCTATTTTGAAAAGCTCCATGGCCAAATGTTGCGGTGTCCCGTTTCCAGGAGATGCGTAGTCCAAAGGCGAGGACTTGGCCAACGCTATAAATTCAGTTAAATTGTTCGGAGCAAGTCCACTGGGGGTCACCAAACAGAGAGTCCCTGTTCCCAAAAGTGATATGGGAGAGAAGTCTTTGATGGGATCAAAAGGCAAATTGGGATTAACTGCAGAATTAAGCGCAAAACTTGTCGAAGCAACCAACAATGTTGCCCCATCAGGTTTGGCGCGTGCAACATAATCATTTCCAATATTGCCACTTGCCCCAGGCTTATTCTCAACCACGACCACCTTGGCAAACTTTGAATTCATTTGTTGAGCCAACAAGCGAGCCATAATATCGGCCCCAGTGGCAGGCGTGGTGGGCACAATGAGAGTGATATTGATGGTCCCTGCCCTTGCCGGTAAGAATCCAAACGACACGCAAAACAGGCCACCCAAAACGAGGGACAGCAGCGCAGAGTACGTTTTGATTAAAGTAGGCATCATGGGTTAAACTCATTAAAAAATGTGAATGGAGTTGGACAAAGTCTACTCTCAGGGACTATTCACTCCTATCAGGACATACCAAGGGATTGAAGTTCATCAAGACGAGACGACTATTGAGCACAATGGTGGCTCCATATCAATAAAAGCGTCTATTCCATAATTGACTGTACTTCGTTTAACTGTTTGTTTTTCTTTGACTTCTGATCATTTCAACTCACAACAAGGAGAGGTCTCATCAAGGCCCCCAAAAGACATGAACTCAACTAATCCATCGCGCTTACTACTTGCTCTCAATCAAGGGGCATCTTCATTGATCGTCGCATTATCGTTTTTGGGTCTATCGACGTCGAGCCTCGCTCAAACCACACCCAAATACCCCAGTAAACCCATCTCGATCATCTGCCCATTTGCAGCCGGCGGATCTGCGGACATCATGGCACGCTTTATTGCTCAGCACTTGTCTGAGGCCTTGAGTGCACCCGTGGTAGTGGAGAACCGTATTGGTGCGGGCGGTGGTGTTGGCGCCAACTTTGTGGCCAAGGCGAAGCCTGATGGTTATAACTTACTGTTGGTCACAGGGGGGTACCCCGCCCAAGCAGCTTTGGCCAAAAATCCCCCGTTTGATCCGGTTAAAGACATTGCCATGATCTCAACCGTTACTTTTTATCCCTTCATCGTTCACGTACTCGCCACCTCCCCTTACAAAAATTTAAATGATCTCATCACTGCGGCCAAATCAAATTCAGCCAAGATGAACTATGCAAGCTCTGGCTTTGGCTCCATCCATCACCTCTCATCAGAGCTCTTCAATGTGATGGCTGGAACTGAAATCGTTCATATTCCCACCAAGGGTGGTAGCAATGCCATGACAGAGCTTATGGGGGAACGCGTGGACATGTTGATCGAAGCGCCAACTTTGTCCTTACCCTTCATAAAATCGGGAAAGATACGTGCTTTGGCTGTGACGTCGAAAGAACGACTCAAAGCCCTGCCTGATGTTCCCAGTGTGTCGGAGAGTTTGCCTGGCTACGAAGTCAAGTCTTTCATTGGCGTGGGGGTTACGGCCGGAACACCAGTGGAGATTATTAAGCGACTCAATTTAGAGATTCGTAAAATCATAGACGATAAAGATAACCACAAGGCGTTGGCAGACCTCGGCGGGGATCCTCAGTCGAGTACCCCAGAGGAGATGCAAATTTTTGTGGACAATGAATACCAAAAATGGCAACGAGTGATAGAACTTAGAAAGATTGAAAGACAATGACCAATGATGAAAAGCCTCTAGGCCCCAAAAAATTCAGCGCCGACCGCCTAGGACAATATGCTCTAGAGATCATGCATGCAAGAGGCATGAGTAAGCAAGAGGCAAAAACAGTCGCTGATGCACTCATTTGGGCAAATTTAAGGGGCATGGATACCCATGGTGTAAGTCGAATTCCGATGTATATGCGCATCATCGACAAAGCCGAGATGGATCCTAAAGCACAATTAAAACTGCTCCACGATACGTTAGCCGTCAAAGTGATCGAAGCCAATCGAAGTGCAGGTCCTTTGGCCATGGGATGGGCCAGTGACTTGGCCATTGATATGGCCAAAAAAACTGGCATCGGTATGGTCATGGTGCGAAACACCACCCACACAGCAGCGCTTGGAATCTTTTCAGAAAAAGTTGCCAAAGCGGGCATGTCTTGTATTGCGATGGCAGCTTCTAGGCCCAATATGGCCTATTACGGCGCAAAGGCCGCTGGAGTCTCTACGGCTCCATTTTCGTTGGCTGTGCCAGGTCCTGCAGGACAACCGATCATTTTGGACATGGCCTCTGGAGTGGTCTCCATGGGTAAATTGTTACAGTACAAAGCAAAGAAACAAACGCTCGAACCAGGATGGGCCCTCGATGAAGAGGGCAATGAAACCACCGACTCTCAAGCCGCCTCGATCCCTCTCCCCCTTGGTGGACCTAAAGGCTCAGGGCTATCCTTGATGTTTGAGCTCATGACGAGTTTGCCGCTCATGAACCCACTCGTTGGACATTTTTTCTCGGGTGAACATGAGGCGCAACGTCATTGTCAAAATGCCATGATCATTGCGATGGATATCCAACAATTTTGTTCTCAAGAAGATTACCAAAAAGAAATTGTTCAGTGTGTTCAAACCCTCAAAGCTTTGCCTGTTGATGAAAAAGTAGGTGAAATCTTGATGCCGGGAGAACGGGGTTATCGTGAACGGGAGAAAAGGCTCATCGAAGGTATTGCAATTCCACCAAACTTATTGAAAACACTCAATGAGGTTGCGGTGTCACTTAGTGTTGAACCTCTGAGCTAAAAATTTTCACTATTCAAAACAATCAATTTCATACAAAAAATTTTCAATATGCTCCATGATTTACTCATCAAAGGTGGTTTGGTCATTGACGGTACTGGCGCTCCGGGGGTTCACATTGATGTAGCTGTGAATGCTGGCTTGATAGTGGCGATGGGCCCTGATTTAAAGGTTTCTGCTAAAGAGGTGATTGATGCAAGGGGTTTGGTAGTTTGTCCAGGCTTTATCGATATCAAAACACATTCTGACTTTACCCTTCCCATCAACCCAAAAGCTGAAAGTAAACTGAGGCAGGGTGTCACCACTGAGATTATTGGCCACTGCGGTTTTTCTGTGGCTCCTTGTTTACCTGACCGGGTTAAGCTCTTGGCCGATTATTTAAATCCCAGTGCACCATGGCTTCCCTTTAAAGCCATGGACTTTGAGGAATATTTGCAAACATTTCCTGCAACTTCACTGAACGTTGGTATGCTGGTTGGGCATAACACCCTTCGATTGATGAGTATGGGTATGGATCAACGTGCGCCAAGTGAGCAAGAAATGAAGCACATGCAATCCATGCTCGAGGAGGCACTTCAAGCCGGCGCACTAGGAATGTCCACAGGACTCTTCACCTCCCCGGGATCCTATGCTCAAACAGATGAGATTGTAGCCTTGGCCAAAACACTTGAATCACACCATGCAGCTTATTTCACTCACCTTCGCGATGAATCCAATGGCGTGATGGAGGCCTTGGAGGAGGCCATTGCGATAGGTACAGAGGCCAGAGTTCACGTTCAAGTAGTGCACTTTAAATGTTCTGGTCTAGACAATTGGGGCAAAACCACCCAAGCTCTTAAGCGAATGCAACAAGCCAGGGATACAGGCGTGGATATAGATTGCGACGCTTACCCCTACACGGCTGGAAGTAATCCACTTAAAAATATCCTGCCACAGTGGGTGCAAGCCGGTGGGGTACAAGCGATGCTCGAGCGATTAGCCCAGGTCCAAGTGAGAGCCAAAATAAAGGAGGATATTGATCGTGAGGGTTTGAACAATTGGGGCAAGATCGAGTCTTGGGATGCGGTTCGCATCTCCATCTCCCCCAACCTACCCCAAAGTGCAGGTAAAACCATTGCTCAATTGGCAAAAGAGTCCAATGCTGAAGCCATCGATGCACTGTGTGATTTTTTAATTAAAGATCAGGGTGCAACCCGGGTGTTGATTACCTCTATTTCTGAAGAAGATGTGAAGAGCTTAATCAAAAGCGACAGCACCCTGGTGGGCTCAGACGGTAATTGCGTAGCCGACTATGGTGTGGTCAGTCAAGGTCTACCGCATCCTCGTTTTTATGGCACATTCCCCAGAGTACTCGGGCGATATGTCAAGCGCGGACAAGTGACCACACTTGAACGAGCAATTCATAAAATGACTGGCGCCACGGCTCGGGCCTTGAAGCTCAAGAGCCGCGGCTTGTTGAGAGTGGGAATGTGTGCTGACATCACTATATTTGAACCCGAAGTCTTCTTGGATATGTCAACCTATGAAAAGCCCCATCAATACCCTGCTGGCAACAACACGTGCGTGGTGGTTAATGGCGTTCAAGTGATTAAGCACTCCCAACACACTGGTGCTACGCCAGGAGTTGTACTCAAACGCAGAAAAAATGAACTAGGGCTTGTTGCATAACGCTATTGAATAAAACTCAAAGTCTTCTCAAGACACGGGCCACAGCAATTTGACCAGTTTTTTCATATCAAGCCTAGCAGCAATGCGCTCACCTGAGTCCTTCACACGTTTAAGTAAATCGTGGTGATTAACACGCGTCAACTCACCATCTTTTAGGACCTGTTCTCCCGCAATAAATACATCCTTTACGCTGCTTCCAGTAGCACTGTAGACCAAGTTGGAGACGGGATTGTAAAGAGGCAACCACTCAGGCTGGCTGGCATCAAAGAGGACAAAATCGGCTTCTTTACCCACTTCAACAGAGCCAATGCGGTGATCCAGTCCAACGCCTTTGGCTCCATTCAGAGTAGCCATCTCGATGGCATGTTCAGGAGGCATGACTCTTGGGTTCATGCGAACTTCTTTGTAAAGACATGCGGCCATTCGCATTTCTTGAACCATATCCACCACACCAGACGAAGCATGATCAGAGCCCAAGCTCACGTTCACACCCAAAGCCATTAACTCCGGGTGTTTACCCTCTCTCATGTAGCCATAACCATTGTGCAAAGAAGACGATGGGCTGCACACCAAAGTAGGTTTTCTCTTGACCAACAAGGCCACCTCATGGGGCTCGAGCCAACCAGAATGGACCAATATCATATTTTCATCCAAGACGCCCAAAGACTCTAGGCGTTCAATCTCCGCTTTTCCCGTGCCCAAAACACTGGCATCATGGGTTTGATAGGAAAAACATGCATGGGTTTGTAACTTGGCCTGATGTCGATTGGCCAGTTCTTTAAGCCCCGTGATCAATTCATCGCTCGCATTGTTCATCCCCCGAAAGGATGCAGACAGAGTCAAGCGTCCATGGTGACGACCCAAATAACGCTCAAATAAGGCCTCAGTTTTATCAAGACAAGCTTGGGTAGACTCGATCATGGATGGGGGCAAGATGCCCATGACAGACTTGGTTTTATCAAAGCAAGAACACGCGGCCACCAAACGCATGCCCGTGGCCATCACGGCTTCAATGGTTGCGTGAGGGTGATAGTTGCCTGGATCGGTGAAACATGTGACTCCGTGACGAAGCAACTCAAGTGCAGCAAAAGCAGAGCTTACCTCAACATCTTCTTCGCTATTGGCTGCTTCATAGGGATACATATGGTCATACAAAAACTGCTGGGCATTGGCCTCATCGGCTAAGCCACGCGAGAGTTGAAATGATGCATGCAAGTGATTATCAATAAAGCCAGGGGTGACAACAGCGCCTTTTGCGGAAATTGTCTTTTTGGCTTCCCATGTACTCTGGATATCAGAGGTTTTCCCAACGGCCACAAAAACTCCGTTTTGAATGGCCAGTGCTGCATCTCGAATGACTCGGCGCTCTTGGTCCACCGTGATGAGCCAATCGATGTCGGTCACCAATAAGTCACAAGAAGATTGTTGCTGCGAAGGGACTGAGCTATTCATAAGTCGATGATTCTCAAAGTTGATCAAGCTTTAGTCGGCTTTGATGTTGTTGTCCCGAATGATTTTCCCCCACCGCTCCAAATCTCTCTTAACGATTTCACCAAATCCTTCCATTGCCACACTTGAGGGCTCCATGCCAAGATCCCTGAGTTTGGCAGACATATCGGCCGATAAAACGGCTTTTCGAATGGCATCACTCAAAAAGAGTTGAATCTCTTTGGGAGTTCCCGCAGGCACGAAGGCACCATTCCATCCTTGAATGCTTGAACCAGGAAATAAGCTCTCTATGGTGGGGACACCTGGAAATCCCGGCAGGGGCTTAGCACTGCTCGTCATCAGCGCTCTGAGCCGATGAGACTGAACCAGGGGAAGTAAAGCTGAGGTATCAAACATACAATCCACCTCGGAGGCCAATAGCGCTTGCATCGCTGGACCATTGCCCTTGTAGGGGATATTTTGCAACTGAATCCCTGCAACGCTTTTGGCTAATTCCATGTACAAGTGTTGACCAGATCCATTGCCCGCACTTGAATAGTTGTAATGATTTGGTTCTTTCTTGGCCAATTGAATGAGTTCTTCAATCGTGCGAATGGGTGACTTTGCGTTCACAGCCAAGATGTAATCAAAGGTTGCAACTTGGTTGAGGGCTGCCAAATCTTTCACGACATCGTACGGCGTCTTTTGTAAACTGACCACAGTCACCATGGGTGTAGCTGCGTTAAAGACCATGGTATATCCGTCGGGTGCACTTTTGGCCACATAATCTACGCCAACAATCCCCCCTCCTCCACCTTTGTTGTCCACGATCACGGGTTGTGGCAAAGTGTCGGTTAAATGTTTCGCCAAAAGTCGTGCCACTGAATCCAACGTTCCACCAGGTACAAAAGGCACGATGATCTTGATAGGCCGATTTGGAAAACTCCCCACTTGCGCATTGACACTTCCGTGATGGACACCCAACAAGAACGCCAGACCAAAACCCAAGACAATTGACTTTAGAGTGAGATTGGAGATAAATGTTTTCATGCTGAAATCCAAAGGCTAATGCTCAAGGCTTAACGGGTAAATTGTGATGAATCCAACCGCTCACGAAATCAATCACCAATGCGTTACCCTCTCCGAGGATGAAGTGATCGGTGTTGGCAAAAAGGTGAAGGTCAGTGGGCTGTCCCGCATGGGCAAATAAATCAATTGATTGCTCAGTGGGGGTGACTGTATCGTTGGAGGGGTGGAGTAGCAAAAGTGGTCTGGGAGCAATTTGGCCCACCACCTCATTGGCCTTAAAGTCAAACATGCTTTGTACCACCTCATAGGGAAACTCAGTGATGGAGCCAGGGGATAATTGACTGCGAAGACCCGGTTGAATTGGCACAATGTCGTAGCGAGGTACCATCATCGACTCACCCAATGCGGCCCTCCTTTGTCCTTCTTTCATCATGTCGGTGAATTTTTTCCAAGCTGCATCAGAGGCATGTTGTTTTCTGAATTTCTTCTCCCCATCCCCCCATCCACCAGTGGAGATGCAGGCAGCTACCCGCTTGTCTACGCCTGCTGTGTAGATTGCGACAGCGGCACCAAAGCTGTGTCCCATGACACCAATGCTGGTCTTAATGACACAATCTTGGGTTTCAAGAAAGTTGATTGCGGCTTGCGTGTCCTTCACTTGTTCGAGACAAATGACCCGACCACGTTCACCTTCACTGTCACCACATCCTCGCATATCAAAGCGCAATGTGACATAACCCAATTTCTCAAATAGCTCAGTGGCAGCCATCGAGATGCCACCATTTTTATTACTTCCAAAACCATGAAGAACAACAACCGCAGCACGTTTCTCCCCAGGCTTCATGTCATCAGGGATGTGCAAGACGCCCTCTATTTTTAGGCCATCCGAGGTGAAGGATATTTCTTTTTGCATTCTTTTTCCAATCTTAAATTAACAACTAGATCTCAAAGGCTTTAGTGATGAGTATGTTCTTCATGAACATGTCCATGAGGCCACAGCAAGTAAAGCTCACGCTCATCTCGCACCAAGCTAACTCGCTTGCCAACGGGTAAGCAAACCTTGAGTGGGACATGACCAAAAGGCAAATCGGTCAAGATGGGGACTCGAGTTTTCGATCTCAAAAAGGAAATAACTGAGTTCAAATCAAATCCCCGATCATGTGGCGTCAACTTGTAATGAGTGAATTGTCCCAAAATAACTGCTTTTTGTTGATCCAAAACACCCGAGTAAAGAAGTTGCGTAAGCATGCGCTCGATTCTATAGGGGTGTTCCGCCAAGTCTTCCAAGAATAAAACTCCACCCTCAATGGTAGGGAAAAAAGGAGTCCCAAACAAAGTGCAGATGACACTTAAATTCCCTCCCCAAAGAACAGCATCTTTGGCGAGTACTGTTTTTTTCAAAGTGTTGATATGACTCTCATGCTGAAAAGCACGATATGAGGCTACACCCATTTTCCAACCTGTACCCTCCGATTGGGACTCGATGACATCGTTTAGACAAGCCAACGCAATCTCATCTGGTCTTTCAAGGGATAAATCATCCAATACACTTGGACCAGACCAAGTAACTTGTTTGGTTTTAGCAAGAACGGACAATTGAAATGAAGTGAAGTCACTAAATCCCACGAAACGAGTGCCTTTTTGAATGGCTTTTTTGATCTTTCCGTAAGGCAGAGAAGGTAATAAGCGCGTGAGGCCGTATCCGCCTCGAGACGTCAGGACGACGTCAGCGTTTGAATCACAAGCACGAGAAATTGATGACAGACGAGACGCATCGTCGCCAGCAAAACGCTGATGGGTACTCAAGACGCTTTGGTCAAGCTCTACCTCATGACCCAATGATTTGAGCAGTTTCACGCCATTTTGGAAAGCCCGCCGATCTCGCACGGCCCCACTTGGAGAGATGATGTATAAATTTGACATGACAAGTACAGGAATTCAGATTTTGAACTGCAATTATCTGTGCTTTTTGGACCAAAATTCTTGGCTTTTGCCTTGTCAGCCCTTTTAAGTTTGAAATTGACTTGATGAAGGCATATTTCTTGAATTGAACCGTATAGAAACATTCACAAACTCTGCGACTTAAGGGGCATCACAGGGACCTTGAAAATTAATGCGAATTGGCTTTTTCTTATACATCAGGTCATGAAATCCAATGAGATCCCCGGTCTGTCGGTTCAATAAGAGTTCATTTTCGAGTCCGGTTTCCCGTTCTAAAATTTTTGCACCTATTTGAAACTCATCAGACAAATTAACACCCAAAAACTTCTTGGTCTCAATGCTATTGACTCTCATGGCAAAGTAGCGTGGAGATTTAATCCAAAAATAGATATTTTTACCAATGACCTGAGCTTCAATCTCTATGGGAGTGGTTTTGATTTTCAAATGCTCTAATTTGGGTACATCCGCCTCAACCTCACAATGAAGCAAGTAAGTTTGAGTCCTTGCATATTCAGATGAACATGAAGTTATTAGTAAAAAAGAAAAAATTAGTCCGCTTCGCATGGCAGTTTCTCAGATGTAGAGGCAAATAATGAGTATTTTTCCTTTAATCAAACAATTATTTATCTTTTCGACGATGGAAATTAAATTTAATTTAATAAATATTATTCTCACTCAAATTGAAGATTGAATTCAATTTGGGCTTTAAAATGATCTCACGATGTACTTGTTGTGATGGAACCCTTCTTGCTCACCCATTTTATTTTCCCCATCAACAACCCAAAGCGGTTCAATAATAGAGCTTCATGAGTACACTTGATTATTGTTGTTTGCTGTGCCTGCTTTTCACTACAGCGCACGGTGCTTGGAGAGGTTGGACCGCGCAAGGCTTTTATTGCCTGATGGCTTTGGGTCTATACGTCTCAGCACTCAAAATCAGCACAGGCCATTACTCAATTTTAATGTTTCCAGACTTGGATATAGTTTTTAGAAGCATTATCCGCTTAGAAGTGGTTTCACCTTTGATCGTGATGGTATTTTTTCTCGCAAGACGCTTTCATAACAAAGTCTTTGTGACTCATAAGTCAGTGCCCGGACACCATGTTGCTGGGGCTTTGTTTGGCTTAATGACTGGACTATTTAGCTTATTGTATTTATTCGTCTGGCTTGGATTTACAGATCTAAAAACTCAAACATGGTGGACATCATCTATTGAATATCAAGTATCAATAGAACTTCCCATACTAATAAAAATAGCAATTAAGTATATATTATCAGCTATTATTTAATACTTTTAGACTCTTCTAAAATGTAGACTTGGGCCTTATGGACCCAACTATCGACCATCACTGCTGCGTTGGCAACACCAACGGTTGCAACAAAAACGCCTAGAAAAAAAGAAATGATATAGCCCATCTTGTAAATCCATTTATGTTGATTGAACCAATCGAGATTGGAACTATTCGTTCGAATCGACCAACCTCAGGCACATGAAAGCTTGTAGGTTTTACTCAAAATAGGCTTGCAAGGACCTTGTCATCCATGATGACCGTCCTCAATGTATCGACTCTAGAAAGGGGAACTTTAAATGAGAAAAACCGCACAGATCAAAAAATGACCGATGTGCGGTTTTATCTATGATCAACAACTCTGTATTTGTTTCAGGATGTCTATATCAAATGGATTGTTTCAAAAGCTAACTAGAGCCTTGTCGATCAAAAATCTTTTAACTTGACCTTGATGTCGTCCTCGCTGAGAAGTTCAACATGATCAGCACGATCTTGGGTAATCCAATGTCTTTTGACCATCAACTTTAATATGGTCTCACGTTTGGCATGAAGTTCATCTTCCATAACTTGCTCACCAAAGAGAAGCACCATAATGGTTTTCCCAACAATGTTTAATAAAATACCAAACAAAACCAAGCCCATCAACATGGTGATACAAGCAATCACCCTACCACCGGCTGTGACAGGGAACATATCTCCATAACCGGTTGTTGTAAGAGTAACCATACACCACCACATGGCGGCAGGAATTGATGTGAAAAAGCGCTTATCTTCAGCCACGACATTGCCACTGATGGGGTCGACGGGCATAAATTTAGAAGCTTCAGGAGGTGCATCCGCAGGCAAAGGGGTAACTTTGATTTGTTCATCCAAGGCACTTTGGCCTTGAGCAAGAGCTTCAGCAGAATACAAATTGCCTTCTACGTAATACATCAAGGTTGACATGATCATCACAACAGAGAACAAAGCAATAAAGTAGATTTTGAGATTCGTCAAAATGGGATTGCTGGATTTGAGACTGGTGGAAATCTTTTGCAAAGCCATTCGAGCCATCTTCAAGACTCGAAGCACCCGAACTACTCGCAAAACCCGAAGGACTTTGGTGCCTTGAAGAGCTGTCAAATTGAGTAAGGTGAGGAAAGTCGGCAAAATAGAAATTAGATCCACTAAGCCCCAAAAACTAAAAAAGTATTTAACCCTGTCCTTGGCAAAGTACAAGTTCCCAAGGTAGTCGACCGTAAAAAATGCGACTGCAACATACTCGATAATCAAAAGCAAATGAGCCTGCTCAGTGGCAAAGGGCTCAATTGTTTCAGCCGCAATCGATATGCAAGAGACGAAAATCCAAAAATTGATCACGGCAACCCAAAATTGAAAAATTTTAGAATGTGGATCGGTGATCATTTGCTGGTAAAAGCCAGATTGACTAGAGGGATGGTGTGCACTTGTATTCATAGGACTCCTTTTCAAGCAAGGGTTTAGCACCAAAAAGGTGCTCAGATCATCAACAGTTTAGTAAGGGATTTCAAAAGAATCATCACCCAGCGAATAATTCATTCCCTCAAAAAAACAGACACCCGAATATATCATCGATTTTTTACTGCAATCAAATTGATTACCCGAGAGTATTGATTTTTTAACAATCAGCCTAGGGTAATTGCTAATCTCTATAACCCCTGAGTTGATCAATTTGATTTCAATGAACGTGACAAATTGATGTTTATCATTTGAAAGTTGATCAATTAAGCCATTGATAAAATAAGTGAACCCCGACGTGAGACCACCATAAAACGGCTGGTGCCATGAGTGCAAAAAAGACAGTAGAAATTAAAACTGCCGAGGCAGCTGTATGCCCCAAGGGTGTAAAACGCTGGGTATAAATGTAATTAACAACTGCTACCGGCATCAAGACTTGTTGCACCAATACTTCTCCCACCAACTCAGGTAGATCAAGCAAACTTAGCAAGACCAAGCCGCTCAAAAAACCCGTCATCATCCGCGCAAGTGCAAGTTTTGCCCCCTCTCCCACAGAGGATTGCTTGATGGTGGATAAAGCGTAGCCGAGACTGATGAGCATCATTGGTACCGCCAGAGAACCCACCAACTTGGCGCTATTGAGAATGGGAGGGGGCACAGGTATGGCAAAGGCTTTGAGTATGACAGCAGAGGTTCCCATCAATGCAACAGCATATGGAAAAGAGCGTTTGACATGTTCAGTGGAGGCCTGTCGTCGATTAGCCCAGACCAAAACACTCACCGCCAACGTATGTTGAACAAATGAAAAAATGGCAAACAAAGCCACAGCAATGACAAGTCCATCATCTCCAAATGCCAACTGAGACATTGGAAGTCCTAAATTGCCAGCATTTGGAAAAGTCGCACAGGGTAATAAAAATAGGACAGGCAGACGCAATATTTTCAAGATCACAGAGGCAATCAGGGCCATGATTGCGATCAACAGAACTGCCGAGAGAGCCACTTTGGAGAGCAATGCATTGTCAAGTTGGGTGGAGACCAGGGTATAAAAGACCAAGGAAGGTGTCGCAATTGAGATGGCCAAGTTCGAGACAAACTCAGCGGGATAGTCTTTTTTTGAAAGCCCCCAATAAATGCCAATACCTGTACAAACGATCACGGGCAGGAGTTGAGCAGCGAGTTGCCAATAGGCACTCACGATTTGAAGTTGGTTCATTGATGACTGAGTGAAACTAATCGGCTTTGATGTGATTGTCTTTGGCGACTTCGCGCCACAAAGCAATCTCTTGGTTGATCAACTGCGAAAACTCCTCTGGAGTGGAGCTCGATGGGACGACATAAAGAGCAGCAAAACGTTTTTTTACGTCAGGGTTGAGTAGCACTTTTGCTATTTCCTCTTGAAGACGTTTGACAATGGGTTGAGGTGTTCCATTGGGTGCCAAAATACCTGTCCAAAAGGCAATTTTAAGGTCAACTCCGAGTTCACTCAAAGTCGGTACAGAGGGCATTTCTTGTAGCCGCTCGGTAGAAGAGACTGCCAAGGCCTTCACTCTCTGGCCCGCCAAGGCAGGAGATGCTGCACCAGCATCGACCAATGTCACCGAGACGTCCCCCGTTATGAGCGCAGTCACAGAATCGTTGCTACCTTTATAAGGAATATGCAAAAATTGAGTTCCCAATTTTTTATTGAGCAACTCTGTAGCAAGTTGAAACGAGGCTGAAGAAGCGCTGTAGTTGAGATGATCAGGATTTTTTTTTGCGAAATTGACTAAATCGTCCAAACTTTTATGTGCAGAATTCGAAGCTGTCAAAAGTAGTAGTGGAAAAGTACACAACGTACTCACGGGGGTAAAGTCTTGCGGAGTGTAAGGTAACTTGGCGTACAAAGCGTGGTTAAAAACCATAGGTCCACTCGCGCCTAGAAGCAAAGTGTAGCCATCTGGCTTTGCATGGGCCACGTAGGTTGCTCCAACGATAGAACCTACCCCAGGGCGGTTTTCAACAACAACAGGTTGACCCAAATTAATGGAGAGTTTTTCTGCCACTAACCTAGCAATGACGTCACTACTTCCCCCAGCAGAAAAGCCAACCACGATGGTGATAGGCTTTAAAGGGTAATCCGCAGCATGAACAAAAGTTGTCAATGTGCAGGCCATCACAAGGCCCTTGAACAAACCTTTGAAGTCCCAATTGAAGCACTTTAGAAGCTCAATATAGAGATTAATATTAAAGAAATGAGCAATGAAGCGGTACAAAGTAGGTGATTCGGGCATGGGTTTGAGACTTTATTGGGGTATTTTCTTGGATAGCACGATAAATAATATAACGGTTAAAATGAGTTTAACCCAAAGCCGTTGACGCATTGAAACTATACAACCCTAGGGCCAAGGCCTACTGGCCGACTCTCACGTTGTTATTCAGCGCGCTCTAAGAATTTTAATGTTTTCATGACCTCACCCCGATTTCACCTATTTTGAACTCAGCACAAAAAGAAGATCAAAGCCTATTGCTGCCCTTTCAAGAGCCAATCTTTCGCATGCTCTGGTCGTGTTGGCTCATTGCAAATATTTGTATGTGGATGAACGACGTGGCAGGTGCATGGATGATGACTTCCATGAATGTGACACCTGTATGGGTGGCATTGGTTCAATCTGCCTCCACCTTACCAGTCTTTTTACTGGGTTTGCCTTGCGGAGCCTTGGCTGATATTTTGGATCGACGTCGATTTTTGATCTTTACACAAATTTGGGTGGCTACCGTTGCCTCTATTCTCAGTGCGCTAGTCTTTTGGGGGCATTTGTCAGCTTTAACCCTACTGATACTGACATTTTTTAATGGAATTGGACTGGCCATGCGTTGGCCGGTATTTTCTTCAGTGGTACCAGAGCTGCTGCCCAAGTCCCAACTTCCATCAGGATTGGCACTCAACGCGGTCTCAATGAACACTTCAAGAATCGTAGGTCCATTGGTTGCTGGCTCTTTGATCGCCTACATGGGAAGCGCTTATGTCTACTTACTCAATGCAGTGCTCTCAATTGGTGCCGCCATTGTCATGTCCCGCTGGAAGCGGGTTCAAGAGCCCAATCCCTTAGGCCGAGAGCGTTTGTGGAGTGCGATGCGAATAGGTGTGCAATTCATCGCTCAGTCAGAACACTTCAAGGGTGTTTTGATGCGTATTGCTGTATTTTTTCTAAGCTCAACAGCATTGATTGCATTGCTACCTTTGGTAGCAAAGAATTTGGAGAGTGGAGATGCTCGAACGTTCACTTTCATATTAGCGTCCATGGGGTTTGGTGCTATAGGAGCCGCTGCTTTCATTCCTCGCCTAAGACGCCGTTATTCTCGGGATGAACTGATCATCAGAGGATGCTCATTTCAATGTATAGCCATGCTGATAGTCGCCTTCAATCACTTGACATTGATCACCATGGCTGCGATGTGTCTTGCTGGAGCAGCTTGGATCACAACTGCCAATACATTGGGCGTTTCTGCTCAAATGGGGTTACCCGACTGGGTTCGTGCACGTGGAATGTCAACTTACCAGATGGCCATCATGGGTTCAACTGCTTTGGGAGCTGCGTTATGGGGGCAAGTTGCCACTTTGACCAATGTGCCCACCAGTCTGACGTTGGCAGCATTTACGGGGTTGATCGGCACATTTTTAATCAATCACTTTAATCCAGATCCTGGTCTTCAAGATGATTTAACCCCTTCGCATGCGCTGCTTCCTCCTGTGAGTGAGAAGCCACCCGAGAACGGTCATATCATGATGACGATTGAGTACCTTATCGACCCCAAACAGGCACAAGCATTCAAGGATTTAATGCAAGAAAGCCGTAAAAGTCGATTGCGTCATGGTGCATTGCACTGGGAGTTGGTGCAAGATATGACCAGAGCCGGTCGATTTGTTGAAATCGTCGAAGACGAATCTTGGATTGAACACTTGCGTCGATTTGATCGAATGACGGAAGCTGACATAGCAATTCGAGACAGGAAAATGGCCTTCCATCTTCCTGACACTCCTCCGATGGTCAACCGATATGTCATGCAAAGTACTGTACACCCTCACTATTGAAACAAATTTTAAATCATATGCAAAAGCTGTAAGCCCTCAATTGTTCATTAAGGGGTATGCATCTTTTGGCTCAGTCCATTTTGAGCTTGGCTTCATTCACTAGCTTTTCAAATTTAACGGCTTCTGAGGCTACATAGGCACTAAATTCAGACACTGAGTTGGCTGGAACAGCCAAGTTGTCTTGTTCCATCTGAGATTTGAGTTCGGGTTGAGAAAGCAAAAGATTGACTTCTTTGTTTAAACTTTGAACGATGTTATTTGGCGTTCCCACAGGAGCAAAGAGCCCACCCCATAAAGAATAGTTAAATCCAGGAATGGCCACCTCCGATATTGTGGGCACTTGGGGCAGAGAGGCCATGCGTTTAGGCGTTGTAATCGCCATGGCTCTCAATTTACCACCCTTGATTTGAGGCATGGCAGCAGAGGCGCTACTGAAAAACAAATCCAAACGCTGAGCCATCAAGTCGGTCATGAGTGGGCCCACCCCCTTGTAAGGTATATGAACCATCTCAGCTTTGACGCCCAAGGCCAGTGCACTTGCGGCGAGGTGACCGGGGGTACCGGCCCCCACGCTTGCAAAACTCAATCTACCAGGTTTGGACTTTGCAGCTTCAATCAAATCACTCACTGATTTAAAAGGCGAGTCAGCCGATACAAGTAAAACCAAAGGTGCGTTACCGATTAGAACAACTGGAACAAAATCCTTCAAAGGATCAAATCCCATGTCTTTGATCATTGAGCGATTAACCACCATCTCACCCGTCTGACCTAAAAATAGTGTGTAGCCGTCGTTTTTAGCTTTGGCCGCGAGTCGTGTCCCCACTACCCCTGAAACTCCTGGACGGTTGTCCACTACGACAGACTGCTTGTAAATGACCGACAAACGCTCAGCCACGATACGAGCGAAAGCATCCCCTTGACCACCTGGGGCATAGGCCACAATGATGGTGATTGGTTTATTAGGGTAGTCAAGCTCTGTTGCACTTGCAAAAGCTGAAAAGCCAAAAAATAAAGTACCTAAAAGAGTACATCGAATAGCCAAGATCGCTTGATGAGCGTAAACGAGGATTGATTTCTGAATATGAGGTATGAACATGAAGACTTGAATTGGATAAATGGAACAAATATGAACCCATCATAACGGATTGCAATTGATGGGATCAAAAATCTTAAGATTTTCCCTCATTTCCAGGTAGAAACATTGCGGATACACTTTGTGAAAGTTGAATTTATTGAAATACATTGATGGAGATAAAAAATTGAAAGCAAATACTAGCAACTACCAATTGATCACCCATCGGGTAGATAAGACTCCACAAGCTGGTGTGGTCATTGATGATGTTGTTTATCCAGCCTCAAAGCTATTATCGAATCCAGACCTCAATAGTGTCATGGCCATCATGGACAATTGGGCTGCTAATCATAAAATCCTTAAAACCCAAGCCAAGGCAGTGCGCAATAAGGACATCAGACCCAAGGGGCTAGCGCTAAAACAGTGTAAATTACTTGCCCCCCTCCTCTATCCTGGTCAAATTTACTGTGCGGGTGCCAATTACACCGACCACATGCAAGAAATGGCGAAGGTCGCAGGTATGCCAGTTGGCCCTACCATGAAAGAGTTAGGTGAGATGCCTTGGCATTTCATCAAGTCTTCGCGCTCCAGCATCGTAGGACCTAACGCTAGGGTAAAGTTACCTGACTATTCAAAGATGGTCGACTGGGAAATTGAACTGGCTGCAGTCATTGGAAAAAGTTGCTCGAAAGTTAGCGCAAAAGACGCAATGAAATACGTGGCAGGCTATACGA